>ENA-USYP01001878-USYP01001878.1-human-gut-metagenome-genome-assembly--contig:-NODE-1878-length-14406-cov-6.496894_pt1 | contig 14406 bp, 13 predicted proteins | sample MGYA00250065_ERZ773512 | MGnify/ENA primary metagenome ERZ773512 (study PRJEB29103, sample SAMN06112003) | human gut metagenome | biome: human gut; feature: ankylosing spondylitis patient; material... | reverse complement strand
CGTAGCTCTAATTTCTTTGTTTTTTTAATGATACGGCGACCACCGAGATCTACACTCTTTCCCTACACGACGCTCTTCCGATCTGTATCCACAGATCGATTGACAGAAATTTTCAAGAGTGCCAAAAGAGGACGGCTGAGGCGGCTGCAAGAGAAATTGGAGTTGGCTCAGCGCTTTTCAAGTATTTTTCTTATAAACGCGGAGAGCAGCATGGCCGCGGCCCCTAAAAGCAAGTAGATCAGCGCATAGAGAAAAAACGCCGGTTCGCCCATATCGAAATGCAGCCATGTACCGGCTAAAAACAAGATCGCGGTGATCATCGGCAAGGCCCAGAAGCGTTTGACATCTTTTCCAGCCTGTGCTCCGGCAAATATGGCATAAATAGGGTTCAGCGCAAAAAACAGGATGAAGCAAACGGCCATTCCGCCGTCGCCTTTTACGAAGGTGACCGCAAGCCAAGGAAAGACCAGCATGATCACGGCCGATGCAATGATCCACGGTATCATTTTTTTCATACCATCACACACCTATGTCAAACAGTTAGTTACCTCTGCTTCCCTTTCAGTTTAACATGCCACAGAGAAAAGAACAAGCCTCCGGTCAATAAAGTGGTAAATTCTCCGCGACGGTAAGGTAGGGCAGCCGTTAGCGGCTTTACTGCTTTACGGATGCCGCATACCCCTTGCGGGTGAAGGGTGTGCGAGGGACTACGCCCGCAGGCGTGTTTCGGAGCGCAACCGCCGCAAGGCGGCTCTTAGCGCGAAGATAACTCAAGAAGGGATACACCGTCGGCTCAAGCCAATCAGCGGATACTTCGCATCCGCTGATTGGGAGCCTTCCTCGAAACAGGCTCGCTTGATCCACCACCAGCGGCGCTTCGCCTGTTTCCCTACGCCATTAAAATTCTAAGTTTTCAGAACTTTTATAAAGTTCTGAAAAGAACAAGCCTCCGGTCATTGACCGGAGGCTTGCGGGTATACGGTTGCTTGACGCCCTTGCGGGAGAATTACATCTCCTTGATGGCGGCCTGAGCGGCGGCTAGACGGGCGATGGGCACACGGAAGGGAGAGCAGGACACATAGTCCAGACCGGTGCGGTGGCAGAACTCCACGGAGGAGGGATCGCCGCCGTGCTCGCCGCAGATACCCAGATGCAGGTCGGGGTTCACGCTGCGGCCCAGCTTGCAGGCCATATCCACCAGCTTGCCGACGCCCTTCTGATCCAGCTTGGCGAAGGGATCGTTCTCGTAGATCTTCTTATCATAGTAAGCGCCCAGGAACTTGCCGGCGTCGTCACGGCTGAAGCCGAAGGTCATCTGAGTCAGGTCGTTGGTTCCGAAGGAGAAGAAGGCAGCTTCCTTGGCGATCTCATCGGCGGTCAGAGCGGCGCGGGGGATCTCGATCATGGTACCAACCAGGTACTTCATGTCGGAACCGGCAGCCTTGATCAGCTCGTCAGCAGTCTTGACCACAATGTCCTTAACATACTTCAGCTCCTTGGCCTCGCCCACCAGGGGGATCATGATCTCGGGGACCATGGTCCACTCGGGATGATGGGCCTGAACAGCCAGAGCAGCCTTGATGACGGCGCGGGTCTGCATGGCGGCGATCTCCGGATAGGTGACAGCCAGACGGCAGCCGCGGTGACCCATCATGGGGTTGAACTCGTGGAGGCCGGCGATGATGTTCTTGATCTCGGCAACGGTCTTACCCATGTCGCTGGCCAGCTTCTCAATGTCGGCCTCCTCGGTGGGAACAAACTCGTGCAGAGGGGGATCCAGGAAACGGATGGTGACGGGGCAGCCTTCCATAGCCTCATAGATGCCCTCAAAGTCGCTCTGCTGCATGGGCTCCAGAACGGCCAGAGCGGCTTCGCGCTCTTCCACAGTGTCGGAGCAGATCATGCGGCGGATAGCGGGGATACGGTCCTCGTTGAAGAACATGTGCTCGGTACGGCACAGGCCGATGCCCTGTGCGCCGAACTTACGGGCCTGAGCAGCATCGTGGGGAGTGTCGGCGTTGGTGCGGACCTTCAGGCGGCGGAACTGGTCAGCCCAGCCCATGACACGGCCGAACTCGCCGCCGATGACAGCATCGGTGGTGGGCACAGCGCCGTCATAGATGTTGCCGGTGGAGCCGTTCAGGGAGATCCAGTCACCCTCGCGGTAAGTCTTGCCGGACAGCTCGAACTTCTTGTTCTCCTCGTCCATCTTGATGTCGCCGCAGCCGGAGACGCAGCACTTGCCCATGCCGCGGGCCACAACGGCAGCGTGAGAGGTCATGCCGCCGCGGACGGTCAGGATACCCTGAGCAGCCTTCATGCCCTCGATGTCCTCGGGAGAGGTCTCCAGACGGACCAGGACCACCTTCTCACCGCGCTCAGCCCATTCCTTGGCGTCCTCAGCGGAGAAAACGATCTTACCGGAGGCAGCGCCGGGAGAGGCACCCAGAGCCTTGCCGATGATGGCGGCCTTCTTCAGGGCCTCAGCGTCAAACTGGGGATGCAGCAGGGTGTCCAGAGAGCGGGGCTCGATCATGGCCACGGCCTGCTTCTCGTCGATCATGCCCTCGTCCACCAGGTCGCAGGCGATCTTCAGAGCGGCAGCGGGAGTGCGCTTGCCGTTACGGGTCTGGAGCATATAGAGCTTGCCGTGTTCCACGGTGAACTCCATGTCCTGCATATCATGATAATGGTCCTCCAGAGTCTTGCAGACACCCTCAAACTGCTGGAAGGCCTCGGGGAACTTCTCAGCCATCTCAGCGATGGGCATGGGAGTACGGACGCCGGCGACCACGTCCTCGCCCTGAGCGTTAGTCAGGAACTCGCCGAAGAGCTTCTTCTCGCCGGTGGCGGGGTTACGGGTGAAAGCAACGCCGGTGCCGCAGTCGTCGCCCATGTTGCCGAAGGCCATGGACTGCACGTTGACGGCAGTACCCCAGGAATAGGGGATATCATTGTCGCGGCGATAGACGTTGGCACGGGGGTTATCCCAGGAACGGAACACGGCCTTGATGGCGCCCATCAGCTGCTCCTTGGGGTCGGCGGGGAACTCCTGGCCAATCTTGGACTTGTACTCGGCCTTGAACTGCATGGCCAGTTCCTTCAGGTCCTCAGCGGTGAGATCCACGTCCTGCGTGACGCCCTTCTTCTCCTTCATCTCGTCGATGAGCTGCTCGAAGTACTTCTTGCCCACTTCCATGACCACGTCGGAGTACATCTGGATAAAGCGGCGATAGCAGTCCCAAGCCCAGCGGGGGTTGTTGGACTTCTTGGCGATGACATCAACAACGTCCTCGTTCAGGCCCAGGTTCAGGATGGTATCCATCATGCCGGGCATGGAGGCGCGGGCACCGGAACGGACGGAGACCAGCAGAGGATTCTCGTGGTCGCCGAACTTCTTGCCGGTGATGCTCTCCATCTTCTCGATGTATTCCATGATCTCGGCAAAGATGCCGTCATTGATCTTCTGGCCGTCCTCATAATACTGGGTGCAGGCCTCAGTGGTGATGGTGAAGCCCTGGGGCACGGGCAGACCGATGTTGGTCATCTCAGCCAGGTTGGCGCCCTTGCCGCCCAGAAGTTCACGCATGTTGGCGTTGCCTTCCGTGAACAGGTAACAATACTTCTTGCTCATAGAAACTCTCCTTCGATTTTTGCCCGGAACAGGCAGAATAGAACAACATGGAGCCGGTGGACGCCCAATGCGGAAAACCGGCGGCCTGCGGCTCCGGATATAACCATTTTGTATTATAGTAGATTGGGAAAGAAAATACAATCAATATATTTTACAAGATTTTCTTTTGAAATTAAACGTTTTCGATAAAGAAAAAGGCGGTTTTTCAAACGTATGCCGCTAAAGTGAACGCAGAGAGCCGCTTTTAGATGAATCGTTTATGCGAAACGAAGGTATTCTGAGGAAGATCGAACGGCGGTCTGCGTACGCAGACCGCCGTTGTGGGGTTCTTCTTCAGTTGCCGAGATCCTGCCCCAGAATGTACTTTTTCAGGGGCTTATACAACACCGCCGCGATGACCAGCGCAATGATGGTATTGGGCAGCATATAGGAGCCGTTATAGACCAGAGAATAGGCGGAAGGACTGGTGAAGGTCCACTTCATGAACTCCGTGGGAGCCAGAATTTTGTAGATGGTCACGCCGCTGATGTAGTGAACGACAAAGCGGCCGAGGCAGCCTACCACGGTACCGACAAAGATGCCCCACTTCTTGCCCTTGAACAGGCCAGCGTGAGCACCACTTCTTCATCTGTTCGGTATCGAAATGGTCAATGGCTTTCTGGATGGACTGCCAGCCCCAGGCGTAAGCACCGTCAAAAATGAGCTGCAAGAGGCCGAAGGTGAAGCCGGCCATGAGGCCCGGAGTCAGTCCCCAGCGGACGGCAAACAGGATGATGGGGAACATGGCGGGGGTCAGGGAGCCGCCGTTGGGCAGTTCCATCAGCTTGATGTAGCTGAGTACCTGGGCCAGGGCCACCATCATGGCACCCTCGCACAGCATCCGGACTCGGAAATGGGAGTTGGTATTCTTTGCGGACATAAACGTCCCTCCTGAAAAAAAGTACCGCAGGCCACATGAACGGGCTTGCGGTACGGAAAGACAGATCGTTCACTTCCTACGCCGGCATTACCCGGATCAGGTTTAAGGGAAAGAGGGCAGTCACAGCCCCGCATCTCAGCCGGAGTTCTCTCCAGCACCCCTGTGTTCAGTTTTCTACGGCCAGTTAAAATTATAGAGAAAAACGGCGGTTTTGTCAATACAATTGCCGAATCTCAGTACCGTTTGTCCAGAATGGAGACGATCTCCGCAAGGGTATCGTGGTCGCAGTCCGCCACAATGGTAGCGCCGCAGCTTCGCACGGTTTCTACGCAGTTAGCCGGGGCAAACCCCTCTGCCGCCATCGTCAGCATGGAGAGATCGTTGTTTTCGTCTCCAGCGCAGTAGATATGATCCATGGAGATCCCCAGGCGCTTTGCCAGACGAGCTACCATAGCTCCCTTGCTGGCGCCCTTCCGGGTGACCTCCAGCAGAGTCCTATCGGAGAAAAACACCTCATAGTCCGCTGACCAAGGCTGTCCGCTCACATAGTCCCGCAGAGCCAGCAGGTGCTCGTGGTCATCCTCAAACATGATCTTGATGAGGGGCATCGGCACCACCAGCAGGGTTGGGACAGGCTGCACTCCGGCATGGGTCACGTGCTCATGCTGCCGGGTGTACTCGTTGGGCCGCACAGCATGGATCACATTGTCCATGTGATAGGCCTCCACTGCCGCTGTGGGAAACCGGTTCAGCACATCCTGACCTTGGCTGCGAATGGTCTCCGGCAGCTCCATGGTTTCCAGATAGCGTTCCGTTTTGAAATCGTACAGCGCGCCGCCGTTGCACACAACGGCCGGTGCGTTCATGGGCACCTGCTCCGCGAATATCCGGAAGGCGGGCAGCGCCCGGCCTGTGGCTACGGCAAAGCGGCCGCCGTTGTCCATGAAATAGCGGAGGGCTTCCACATTCCGCTGTGAAATAGGTGGAATGGGACAGCCGGTGCGGCGGGGCCGCTCTGTATTCAGGATGGTATTGTCAAAGTCGCTGGCCAGCAGGACGCCGTCAAATTTTCCCATAGTTATTCTCCTAAAAAACGGCGGAGCGGAAAGATTCCCGCTCCGCCTGAGATAGTCGCTTATTCTGCGGAGGGTGTTCCGCCGGCGTTTCCGCCGCCACCGCCGCGATGGCGGCGTCCGCCCCGGTGACGGCGGCGCTTAACAGCTTCACCGCTTTCCGGATTGATGACCTTTTCCCGGGCGGGAGCCGCATCCTGTTTGGGACGTTGGTCCTGCTTAGGCCGCTGAGACCGGTTTGCGGGCTTGCCGCCCTGACGGCTCTGGCCTTCGGGGGCCTTGGGAGCTTCCTTCTTCGCCGGTGCGGAAGTGTTGGGCGTTCCCTCGCCGCTGCCGCCGCTTCTGCGGCGTCCGCCCCGGTGACGGCGGCGGTTCTTGCTCTCGCTGCCCTCCTCGCGGGGACGTTCCCGGACGGGGGCCGGCGTCTCCGCCGGTTCCTCCGCTTCAAAGTGCCGGGAGATCACCGGCGCGATGAACTCCTCTTCCTTTTCCTCCACATACCGCTCGGGCCGCTCCGTGGGGATCTCAATGCCCTCACGGCTGCCCTTGCCATTGCGCAGGACACAGATCTCGCAGTTGTGGTAGCACTTCTGGGTCTCCGGAGCACTGTCCAGGCTGACCTTTACGGTTTCCCGCAGCAGGTCCACGGCTTTTACATTGCCGGGGCCGTCGGGGGTCTGAACGAAGGATTCCTGCTTGGGCATCCGCTTCTGAGCATCCTCATAGGCGTTCTGCTCATATTTCAGGCAGCACATCAGCCGTCCGCAGGTGCCGGAGATCTTGGTGGGATTCAAGCTGAGATTCTGGGTCTTGGCCATCTTGATGGAGACGGGCAGGAACCCGTCCAAAAACTGGGAGCAGCAGAAGGGGCGCCCGCAGATGCCGAGACCGCCCACCATTTTGGCCTCGTCCCGGACGCCGATCTGACGCAGCTCGATCCGGGCCCGGAACACGCCGGCCAGATCCCGCACCAGCTCCCGGAAGTCCACCCGGCCGTCGGCGGTGAAGAAGAAGATGATCTTACTGCCGTCAAAGCTGGCAGATACGTTCACCAGCTTCATTTCCAGACCGTGATCCGCGATCTTCTTCTCGCAGATGTCGAAGGCCTCGCTCTCTTTTTTCCGGTTGTAATCCACGGTGCGGCGGTCGGCGTCGGTGGCCAGCCGCAGCATGGCGCACAGGGGCTGGACAACGGCTTCGTCCGCCACCTCGTGGTTCCCCTGGGTGCAGGTGCCGAATTCCGGGCCCTGGGCGGTCTCCACGATGACCTGATCGCCCATTTTAACCGCATGTCCCTTGGGGTCAAAATAATAATTCTTGCATCCGCCACGAAAGCGGACACTGATCACTTCAGTCAAAGGATTTCCTCCAATTCCACCGCCAAAGCCCCCAGCACATGGCTGGCGCCCACATTGTAGGAGCAGGCTCCGCGGTACGTTTGTAACAATTCTATTGTGCCCATGATCCGCTGTTTTGTCAAGCGTTTCCCAAGTTGGACAATGAGGGCCGCGTCCGGTCCCTCCGGGGCTTGGCCGTACTGGGCCAGCAGGGCTGCCGCCAGAAGGGTCCGGGCCTGATCCAGCATGGCCGCAAGGCCGTCCCGGTCCAGCCGTTTTTTCTCAAGACGGACCATCAGCTCTGTGACAGTCCCCCTCTTCCCTGCCGCCAGCAGACGGCACAACTCCACGCCCGCCTCCGAGTTTTCCTTTTCCACGGTGACGGCGGGATGGAGCTTCAGTTCCACGCACCGGGAACGGAGCGTCTGCAAGACCACGGAAGAATTTTCCGCACAGAAGAGGAATGCCGCGTAGGGCGGGCCTTCCTCTACGATCTTCAGCAGTACGTTCTGGTCCTGCTCTGTCAGAATGGTGCAGTCCGGAAAGATATAGACCTTCCGGGCACCCTCGTTGGGCCGGATATAGGCATCGGCGCGGATCTGGCGGACGGTGTCCACGGAGAGATTCTTATGGGCCTCGTCCCGGACAGTGATAACGTCCGGGTGAATGCCGGAGAACACCTTGCGGCAGGCGGGACATGTCCCGCAGGGCTTTTGTCCGCCGCCCTGACACTCCATGGCTGCAGCAGCGTACTGCGCGGCGGCGATCCGGTCCCCGCTGCCGGAAAACAGCAGCGCGTGGGAAAGTGTTCCCCGTCCGGCGGCTTCCCGGATCCGCCGGGCAATGGGGTCATTGGCAAATTCCATTGGACCGCCTCCCTTCTTTCCCGTTTCCCGCAAAAATGCGGAATAAGTATAGCATATTTCACGCAAAAAGGGAAGAACCGTTTTTCCTATCAATGGAGTGCGAAAAAATTTTCAATTCCATATTGACAACTTTCCTTGTCAATGGTATCATCCATAAATGACAAAGATAGTTGTCAAATTGACAAGCGGACCTAACAGAAAGGAGGGGCCTATGCCCCTGTATAACCGATTGAAGGAATACCGGGCCCGGCTGGGAGTCAACCAGCAGGAAATGGGCCGTCTGGCGGGGGTCTCCCGCCAGACCATCAGCCAGATCGAGCGGGGGGACTACTCCCCCTCTGTGACCCTGGCGCTGAAGCTGGCAAAGCTGTGCCAGGTCTCTGTGGAGGATATTTTCAGCTATGAGGAGGATGTGCGCAATGAAGCAGAAAAGTGAGAATCAAAAGGCATTTCCCAGATTTTTGGGGATCTTAGTGGTGGCTAGCCTTATCGGCGGTGTGCTGGGTGGTCTGTCCGGTGTGGCCGGGTATTTCTGGGAGGACCATACTGCTTTCGGTGCGGCGTTTGCCCACCTGCTGGGCGCCGCATCCCCCTGGGCTATGGCTGCCTGTGCCGCCGTGCTGCTGGGTCTTGGACTGTACCAGTACCGCAAGTCAAACACTGCCTTCCATGGCTGGGACGGCGAGGATGAGGACGTGATGCAGCGGGCGGAGGAGCGCCTAAGCTGGGCGTTGCTGCTGGACAGCCTGACGGTGATCGTCAGCTTCTTCTTTTTCAATGCCGGCACCGCGAAGCTGCCCCAGAGCTCCGATGGTAATACGATCACGCTGCTGGTGATCTTTCTGGTAGTCATCGCACTGGCCACTCTGCTCCAACAGAAGACGGTGGATCTCACCAAGAAGATGAATCCGGAAAAGCGGGGCAGCGTATATGACATGAAGTTCCAGGAGCGCTGGTGGGAAAGCTGCGACGAGGCGGAGCGCCGCCAGATCGGCCAGGCCAGCTACAAGGCCTACGTTACGGTGAGCCGCTTCTGTCCTTACTGCTGGGGCGTGCTGCTTCTGGGGAACATGGTCTTTCACTACGGCATCCTGCCCAGTGCCGTGGTGCTGGTGATCTGGGCGGTGCTGTCGGTGAGCTATACCCGGGAGGCCATCCGCCTGGGCCGCCGGGGCCAGAAAACGGAATAAGAGGACAAAAAGGAAAGGCCGCTTATGCGGCCTTTCCTTTTGTGGATCGTGTACTTTGATTTACTTCTTCTTGCTCTCCCACTTGGTGACGCACAGGGAACAGGCAATGTCGCCGGTGACGTTCAGGCAGGTACGGCCCATGTCGAACAGACGGTCCACAGCCACGATCAGGCCAATGTAAGCCACGGGGATGCCGATGGCTTCCAGCACCATGGCCAGCATGATCATACCGGCACCGGGAGTACCGGCGGTGCCGATGGAGGCCAGCGTAGCGGTGACCACAATGAGGATCATCTGGCTCAGGGTCAGCTGCATACCGGCACAGGTGGCCAGGAACACAGTGGCAACGCACTGATAGATGGCGGTGCCGTCCATGTTGATGGTGGCGCCCAGAGGCAGCACGAAGGAGGAAATATCGTCCTCAGCGCCCAGAGCATCGGCGCACTCCTTGGAGACCGGCAGGGTCGCGGCGGAGGAGGTGGAGGTAAAGGCGAAGATCATAGCCGCGGAAGCATTCTTGAAGAACTTGACGGGGCTGATGCCGGCAAACGCCTTGGCGGAAACAGAATAGACCAGCAGGGCGTGGAGAATGTAGCCGATGTAGGCGCACAGAATGACCAGCGCCAGAGAGCCGAGGATCTCAGCGCCCTGGGTGGCAACCACCCAGGTCATGTAGGTAAACACACCGATGGGACTCAGGGAGATGATGAATTCCATCAGCCGCTCAACCACGGCATAAGCGGAGGTCACCATGTCCCGGACCAGCTTGGACTTCTCACCGGCAGCCAGAATGGAGCCGCCGAACAGCAGGGCGATGACGATGACCTGAAGCATGTTGGCTTCGGTAAACGCCTTCCACATGTTGGTGGGGAAAATGGCAACCAGAGTCGCCATGAAGCCGGCGTATTCCTTGGCCTCGTACTCGGCAGCCTGGGCAGCCTCGCTGAGGTTGGGGAACAGGCCCGCGTTGTTGAACACCGTTGCCAGAACCAGACCGATGACGCAGGCCACGGCGGTAGTGACCATGAAGTAGAGAATGGTCTTCCAGCCCACGGCGCCTACCTTTTTCATGTCACCCATGGAGATGATGCCGTCGATCATAGACAGCAGCACCACAGGCACCACGATGAACTTCAGCAGGTTGACGAAGATATCACCGAAGGGCTTGATGTAGCTGGTGGTGAAGCCGGCCGCGCCGGTGAAGTAGAACACCAGACCGACAACGATACCCAGTACCAGAGCAATAAAGATCTGTACCGGCAGGGACAGTTTTTTCTTTTTTTTCATAGAATACGCTCCCTCTTTCACACTTTTTAATACGCTGTGCGTAAAATTCGCAGAAATTTACGCAAATATGATTGGAGATATTATAGCGGTATGCCGGGAACTTGTAAAGTCCGCACTAATAAAGTTGTTTATTTTGTGCAAAATCCCATCTGTTTCACTGGATCATTCGTCAAAACAGAGATTCTATGGGCGTTTTTTGCTTATTTTGCCCGTACACGGAAGCCGCAGAAACGGATGGCGGCTTTTGCAAGCTCCGCCGTGGGATCCACCACGGGGAACGTCAGGCCCACGGCCTCCGCAGCCAAGGGCAGTTCCGTGCAGCCCAGCAGGAACACACCGGCCCCACGGGTCATCATATGCTCCACCACGGTCAAAAGATCCGCCCGGTAAGCGTCCGGACCTTTTCCGGCTTTGACACCGTCATAGATGACCCGCATGAGGGCATCCTGCTCTTCTGTCTCCGGGGTCAGGTACGGCACATCGGCTTCCCCAAGGGCATTTTGATACAGTTGAGCGGAAAGCGTCCCCTTTGTGGCCAGAATTCCCACGGTTTTTCCGGGAAACCGGGTTTTGCAGGCTTCCGCGGCAGCGGTAAGGATGCTGAGGAAGGGGATCTCTGTCATGGCCTGAAGTCGGGGCAGGAAGTAATGGGCGGTGTTGCAGGGCATGATGACACAGTCTGCACCGCAGGCTTCCAGATTCCGGAGGGCACTTGCCATTTCCGGTACCGGGTCCGGGCCGTTGCTGAGGATGGCGGCGGTGCGGTCGGGAATGTTGGCATTGCTGTCGATGTATACCCGGATATGATCCCGGTCCGTTTCCGCCTCCGTCAGCAGAGTGATCTTCTGAAACAGGTCGGCGGTGGCCAGAGGGCCCATGCCGCCTAAAATACCGATAGTCTTTTTCTCACACATATTACGCACCTCAACTCCAGAATTCCGGGAATAAAAGCTCGCTGCCCACCTTTACGGTCAGCAGAAGCAGGACTGCGATCACCGTGGGCCGGACGATCTTGCTGCCGTTTTTGATAGCCAGACCCGCCCCCAGGTAGTGGCCCAGAATAGAGGCCACGGCGGAGATCAGGCCCACCCCCACCAGCACGTAGCCTGCCCGCAGGGCGGTGAACAGGCTGCCGAAGTTGGAGGCCACGTTGATGACTTTCACGCCGCCGGCGGCGTGGCGGGTGTCCAGCTTGGCGAAGCGGACGAAAATGATCATCAGGAAGGTGCCGGTGCCGGGACCGTAATATCCGTCGTACCCGCCGATGAGAAAGGCCGCCGCCCAGACGATGAGTCTGCGGAGCCAGGGGGCCAGGGGCTCCGGCTCGTCCGGCCATTTGTGGGTCCGCAGGGTGATGAAGGCCACCACCGGCAGCACCAACAGCAGCAGGTATTTCAGTACCACCGCCGGGGTGTGGTGCTGGAGCCAGGTGCCGCACACGGACCCCACCAGCGCCAGCACCACGGAGGGGGCGAACAGGGGCCAGTCCACATAGCCCTGCCGGATGAAGCGGGCGGTGGAAAACACGGTGCCGATGCCGGAGGACAGCTTGTTGGTGCCCAGGGCGTAGTAGGTGGGGAAATTATGAAGCCCCATCAGGTAGGTGGGCACGGTGACGATGCCGCCGCCTCCGGCGATGGCGTCCATAAAGGACCCCAGGAAAACGCCGACGCAGATCAGCAGTACCACCCAGAGGGCTACGCCGTCCACCGTGATGTCAGTCAGGAAGGAAATCATGAAAACTCCTTGTTTACGGCCTGCGGGGCCTGAATTTTGCTGTCAGGCCAGTGGGTCCGACAGATGGAATGTACTCATCTTAACAGACCTTAAACGCCTTGTGCACCGGCATATTCTACAAGAAGCGGGAACAAAAACTGGAAAAGTAAGACAAATCGGACAAAGAGTGCCTTTTCTTTTCGACACCCTCTTACCTTGACGCTTTCGGCTATCCGGCGGTATAATATGAAATTAAAGTATGACATTTGTAAAATGACTTGCGGCTGCCTTGACGTAATCGTTTTAAAATGCTACCCTCAATATGAGAAAAAATAATATGGCAGCAGAAAGGGGAGACCCATGGCAGATCAGACTCAACTGTATCACAGCGGCAGCTTGACGGACGGCTGGCGGCTCTTCGGTGCGCATCCTGCCACAGAGGGAGACGTCCACGGCTGGTGGTTCAACGTTTGGGCGCCTCATGCAAAGGCTGTTTCCGTAGTCGGAGATTTTAACGGCTGGGACCTGACCGTTGATCCACTTACCCAAAAGGGCGAATTCTGGCAGGGCTTTCTCCCGGACCTGCCCGTCTATACCAGCTATAAGTATGCCATTACCGGCGAGGACGGCAGAGTTCACTACAAGGCGGACCCCTACGGGTTCCATACGGAGACCCGCCCCGGCACCGCCAGCAAGCTCTATGACATTGAGCATTTTTCCTGGACGGATGAGGATTTCCGCCGTAATAAGCAGCCGGTGTACCATCAGCCGCTGAATATTTACGAGGTCCATCTCGGCTCGTGGCGGAAGCATGAAAACGGCGAGTTCCTGGATTACCGGGATATGGCCCGGCAGTTGGCGGCTTATGTGAAGGAGATGGGCTACACCGCCGTGGAGCTGCTGCCGGTGACGGAGCATCCTCTGGATGATTCCTGGGGTTACCAGTGCACCGGATACTTTGCGCCTACCTCCCGGTTCGGTACGCCGGAGGATTTCATGTGGTTTGTAAACCACCTTCACGAAAACAACATTCCGGTGATTTTGGACTGGGTCCCCGCGCACTTCTGCAAGGATGAGCAGGGCCTTTACGAGTTTGACGGTACCTGCTGTTATGAATATGCCGATCCCCGGAAACGGGAACACGCCGGCTGGGGTACCCGGGTCTTTGACTACGGGCGGCCGGAGGTGGTGAGCTTCCTCCTCTCCTCTGCCCGGTTCTGGCTGGAAATGTACCACATCGATGGTATCCGGGTGGACGCTGTGGCCTCCATGCTGTATCTGGATTACGGGCGGCAGGACGGCCAGTGGACTCCCAATATCCACGGCGGACGGGAAAACCTGGAAGCAGTGGAATTTCTCCGGAAGCTGAATACCATGGCCTTTGAGGTGGATCCCAACGTGCTGATGATCGCTGAGGAATCTACCGCCTGGCCTCTGGTGACCAAGCCTGCCGACGTCGGCGGACTTGGATTCAATCTGAAGTGGAACATGGGCTGGATGAATGACATGTGCCACTATCTGAAGCTGGACCCCTGGTTCCGGCAGGACCACCACCGGGATTTGACCTTCTCCATGATGTACGCGTTTTCCGAGAACTATGTCCTTCCCATCTCCCATGACGAGGTGGTCCACATGAAGGGCAGTGTGGTGGGGAAAATGCCCGGAGACTACGAAAACCAGCTCCGCTGCACCCGGGGCTTTTATGCGTACCTGCTGGCCCATCCCGGCAAGAAGCTGCTGTTCATGGGACCGGAGATCGGCCAGTGGCACGAGTGGGACTCCAACGGTCAGTTGGACTGGTACTTATTGGAGCATGAGGAAAATCAGCAGCTCCATGCGTTCTTCAAGGCCGCCAACGCCTTCTACAAGGCGGAGAGCGCCCTGTGGGACATTGATTTTGACTGGCAGGGCTTTGAGTGGCTGGTGCCGGATGACAATCACAACAACGTGGTGGTGTTCCTCCGGCGGGATCAGGCAGGGAACGAGCTGCTGTGCGCGGTGAACTTCTCCCCCAACGATTATGAAAACTACCGGGTAGGCGTACCGCCCCGCAAGCGGTATGTCCCCGCCTTTACCACCGACGCGCCGGAATTCGGCGGCAGCGGGTTTGCGGATACGAAGCCGCTGACGGTAAAGGACACGCCCTCCCACGGGAAAGAACAGTCTGTCACTCTCCGGCTCCCCGCGTTCGGGGCGGTATTCCTCCGGGGAGAGGGCAGCTTTACAAAGCGCGGTTCGGCAACCAAGGTGAAAAAAGTGAAAAATAGGAAAAGGAGCTGATCCACCCATGAAAAAAGAGTGTATCGCTATGCTAGATCGGAAGAGCACACGTCTGAACTCCAGTCACCGTACGTAATCTCGTATGCCGTCTTCTGCTTGAAAAA
>ENA-USYP01001872-USYP01001872.1-human-gut-metagenome-genome-assembly--contig:-NODE-1872-length-14459-cov-6.962940_pt1 | contig 14459 bp, 10 predicted proteins | sample MGYA00250065_ERZ773512 | MGnify/ENA primary metagenome ERZ773512 (study PRJEB29103, sample SAMN06112003) | human gut metagenome | biome: human gut; feature: ankylosing spondylitis patient; material... | reverse complement strand
TACGATGGGAAAAATTGCCATCGCATTAATTACTCTAATTTTTAACTAAGGAATCAAATACTGATTCGCATTAATTAATAGTTATCAGGTCTCCTGCGACAGATGGAGACCAAACACAGACATTCGGGAAGAAAGTTCTGAATGGATTGTATGATTAAAAATTAGTACAACAAAACTGACAGATATAATGATGATGAGAAAATTCATTTTATTTTTCTTTTTGTGGTTCCAATTCGGCACTTTATGTGCTCAAGTTACAGTCAAGACGAATCTACTGGGATGGGGAACTGCTTCCATTAATGGTGGCATAGAGACAAAAGTATCTGCCAAAAACACCATTTCTCTGTTTGGAAGCATCAATCCTTTCGAATTTGGAGATCATAAGCAATGGAAACACTGGTTGTTACAACCTGAATACCGTTATTGGTTCTGCGAACCGTTTTATAAAGGTTTTATAGGTGTACACACGCTGGGTGGTGAGTTTAATGCTGCCGGAATAGAATTGCCATTCGATATTTTTCCAGAGTTGGCCGATTATCGATTTCAAGGATGGATGGCAGGAGGCGGCATCAGTTTCGGATACCAATGGCTGCTGAACAGGCACTGGAATCTGGAAGCCTCAGTGGGCGTTGGCTACCTTTACGTGAAGTATGACAAATATCCGTGTGCAAGCTGTGGAACACGCCTCGATAAAGGACACAAGAATTATGTGGGTCCCACGAAAGCGGCAGTAAGCCTCGTTTATATGTTCTGATCTCCTAATAGCAAACAACATACTTACAAAATCAATGAAACCTACAATTTATATACTAGCCTGTCTATTTGCCACTAACACATCTGTGGCACAAACACAGACTGCTACCCATGACGAAGGAGAAAATTCAGGAAAAGTGATTGTACGGCAACAGTCTGTACAACGCGTGGATTCTTTCCTACTAATAGACCTGACATTGGATCTCACTCCTCTCATTGTAAAATCATCCCGTTCAGTAGAGCTCACTCCCCTACTTTCGGGTGGCGGACATCAGGATACACTGCCCGCAATGTTAATTAATGGACGCACCCGGCATCTGCTTTACCAACGGCTTCCGGCCAAAAAACGCAATGCCAGTTACGTTGTACAACGTAAGGGACAGACCGCTCAGACAATGGAATACAACGTACGCATTCCCTACCTCCCTTGGATGGAACAGTCTGAACTAAAGCTCATTACTGATCTTTGTGGCTGCGGTTGGGAAGTATTGCAACAAAGTACCGAACCGGTAGCACAGATGGACTTCCGCGAACCGGAAGAGCCTCAACTACTGGTGGAATACATCGCTCCGAAGCATGAAGCAGTGAAGACACGCCAACTGGCAGGAAGTGCCTTCCTCGATTTTCCCGTCAACCGGACAGAGATTCATCCCCAATATCGCAACAACCCGCGCGAGTTGGCAAAGATACAGGCCACTATCGACTCGGTACGCAACAACCGTTTCGCCACCATCACAGCCGTCGATATCAAAGGATATGCATCGCCTGAGGGTAGCTATAGCAACAATGCACGGCTTGCGCAGGGACGTGCCACAGCCCTGCGCAATTATGTGCGTGGGCTGTATGATTTTGGCAACGCCGAATTCTCCGTGTCATCCGAACCCGAAGATTGGGAAGGATTACGCCGCATGACAGAAACTTCAGACCTTCCGGAAAAAGAACAAATACTCGCCATCATAGATGGAACGGACATCTTCGACGGCAGAGAACGGAAGTTGATGGAGATAAGTGGTGGGGATGTCTACCGATTCATGCTGCGCGAGTGGTTCCCTGCTCTACGCCATTCGGATTACCTGGTGAAATATACCATTCGTAATTTCACCGTAGAGGAGGCCAAAGAATTGATATATACTGACCCTCGCCAATTAAGTCTGGAAGAGATGTACCGGGTGGCACAAAGCTATGAACCGGGTACACCCGAGTTCAACGAAGTGTTTGAGATTGCCGTACGCATGTATCCCGACGATCCGGTATCTAACCTGAATGCTGCAAATGCAGCGTTAATGCGTCGTGATGCAGAGGCTGCACATCGCTACCTGCAAAAAGCAATGGAAGGCCCGCAGAAAGAGCTGGCAAAAGAGACGCTGAAAGAACTGGAAAAACAGCTGAAAGAGAGAAAGTAAGTTGATAAACAATAAATAAAAAAGAGTTACGATCATATATTTAATTAACGTATAAATAAAAAGCAACAATTATGAAAATCAGGAATTTACTATTAGCAGGATTGGTGCCTGTATTGGCATGGTCGTGCAGTGATGACAAATTGCAAGGTGGTGAGAATACTCCTCCATCTACTGCGTCACAGAATTATATGGAGGTTAGTATTAAGATGCCGATAACTACGAGAACTGCCAGTCCTTCGACTGAAACAGAAGATGGACAAGATTACGAAAACTCTGTGAAAGAAGTACTGGTTGTTGTAGTAAATGTGAAAGATAAGGAGCAAGAAGGAGATATATATTATGTGAAAGAGGAAGGAGAAATTTGCTTTGTGAAATCAGTGGGTATAACATCAAGTCAAGATAAAACAACGGAGGGTGTACACGGAAACGATAAATCTTATACCGCCCGTATAAACAATGTGACATTAGACACAAATTCAGATAAATACTATGCTGTTTATGCGTTTGTTAATCCGACCCCCGAGATATACAACTATTATAACGGAAAGCTCACACAGACAGGATGGAAAGACCAATCTGAAATGGCTACTGCAGAAACTGTAACTGGGTTTATAACAAAGTATGCCGATAAAGCCCAAGGACGTTTCTTTATGACCGATACCAACGTAGGAACTGGAAATTATAGTGGCCCCGACAGAAAGCAGGCTGTACATTTTGTAGCTGAAGAGGGAAATTATAAACTGGCAGCCACAGCCAAAGTAGAAAGAGCTGTAGCACGTTTCGACTACAAAGCCGCGAATGATGAAAATGAATATGAAATCAAAGATAGAAATACAAATGCCAGTCAACTGACTGTTACACTAGAAGGATATAAATTAATGAATGTCTCCAAATCATTCTATCACCTGAAACGAGTTGCAGCGAAGAAAGAAGGAGACAGTACTGATCCGGATGAGACTAAAATAACTTATGGTGGTGCAGAAACGGTAAATAATTATGTTGTGGACTGTGACTGGAATAGTACCAACGGTAAAAAGACTTGGTTATCAAAAATCACAGAAGGCGGAAAAGAGTCATCAGAAGCTTTGGCTATAAGAAAAGGGCTATTTTTCACTCCACTGGCCAACAGCGAGATTGATCAAGAAGAAAATAACGAGCCATACTTACCTTTAGATTTTAAAGAACCAGAGAATACAACAAATCCTGCGTATTATATCATGGGCTACTGTACCGAAAACACTGTTCCCAGCGTAGTTTCTCAACAAAACGGCCTGTCTACAGCTGTAGTATTCAAGGCTAAAATTAGCGGTGATTTTATCAATAAGGCAACCACTGCAGCTCTTTATGAATATAATGGAAATTTTTATAACGATTGGAATTCATTCAAAGCAGCATGGAGTATTTCGGGAAATACTCCATTAGCAACTGACGAACCCACCACAGCCGAAGAATTGAACACTCTTAGAAAGACATTAAACGGTAAAGCCAAAAGAATCCCAATTACGACAGCAACGGATGGGAATAAATATGGCAATGTTTATTACATCTATTGGAACCGCCACAATGATAATGGACAGAATACTAATATGGGAATTATGGAATTTGCCGTAGCGCGTAACAATATATATAAGCTATCAGTTTCTAAAATCTCAGAACTCGGACATCCTAATGACCCGACTAATCCGACCTACCCTCAAGAACCGGATCCAGATCCTGTTAATCCTCCTAAGCCGGACGAGCAGAACAAAGCCTATATGGAAGTCGATGTTCAAATTTTAGACTGGACCGTTCGTGTAAACGATATTGAATTTTAATCCTTTAGCATACAAATAAGGAAGACTCTGCCGGAAGGCATTCATGCATCCGCCTTCCGGCTGTTTTTTCCTAACCTTTACTTGAAAAAAACAGTTAATTATGAGACGTTCTGCTTATATACATTCCGTTTCAGCCGTCATGGGCCTGGCATTTTCCCTGCTGTTGGCGGCGTGTAGTTTTGTGCACGAGGTTCTTCCTCCCTGCGAGCACTATCTGCATTTTGTTTATGACTACAACATGAAATTTGCCGATGCCTGGCAACACGAAGCGGATCAAGTCTCTCTATTTATCTTTGACGAGGAAGGAAACTATCTGAAGGAGATGAATATCTCCGCTGAAGAAGCCCGAAGAAACAATATTCTGCTGGATCTACAACCAGGAACTTACCAGATATTGGCATGGACCGGACTGAACAGCGACGATTACCTCTGCCTGGCTCCTGCCGACAGAACAAATTCACGCATCAAGGACTACAGCGTTCGGATGAATGCCGAAGCACAAAACGTAGACCGTGATCTCGTGCCCCTATTCTACGGAATGCAAACCGTAACCATACCCGATGCTGCAACATCAGACATCCGCTTTCCACTAATGAAAGATACCAATACTTTCCGTCTTATCATACAGGCTGACGCCAACAATACATCCTCCAGCGTCCCCTCCGATGAGTTTGAATTCAGCATTATGGACAACAACGCCCTATTAGCCTATAACAACACAGCGGTTACCGAAGAATTACCCCTCACCTATTCCCCTTATTACTTGGGTGATGGCGATATCCACGACCCCGAAGGCAACGTAGTACTAACCACTACTTGTGCTGAACTTAATACCAATCGACTGATCTATGGTACGCATCCACGGCTCACCATCCGGCATAAGACCACCGGCAAGGTATGGCTCAATGTAGACCTCATAGAGTATATCATGCTAATACCTACCGAAGGTTCGCTGGACAAAATGCTTGACCGTGAACATCCCCAACAAGAATACCTGGACCGTGAGGACGAATACGTCATCGTCTTTTTCTTCACGCAAAGCTCCAATGGCAACATGATTAATGTAAGAATCACCATTAACGGCTGGACCGTACGTATAAACAACATAGAAATGTAAAAACAACCCATGATAACCCAAACAGTACATATTATCCTTCTGTTCATCCTACTACTTTCCAGTCTTTGCAGCTGTCAAAGCAATGAGGACATAGAACAGTTCATCCAACAGCCCAAACCTGTGTTGTTGGACCTTAATGTGATGCTGGCTACCCCTCAAGACGACTCTAATAAGCCCGAGTGTGAACGGGTAAAGACATTGCGTCTTATTGTAATAGATAAAGACAGTAAAAAAGTGGAGTTAAACAGGTTATTGGATTATAAAACTACAACAGACAATTTTGAGTATCGGACGCGACTGAAGACTACACAAAGTGTGAAGTGTATCTATGCACTGGCTAATGTGGAAAACATATTGAAAGACAAGATGAATTGGGAAAATGAAACAATGATTATAGAGAATCTGGGCCTACTAGTACTTGACTCAGAAATCAAGGAGTCATATCAGTCAAATAGCGACGGATACCTTCCCATTACTTCCAAGAAATACGAAGTAGATCTTACACAACCAGAAGACTGGAAACCGGAAGAAGGAGAATCATCCATATATACTGTAAAAGAAACTATATATATGGCTTACGCAGCTGTGAAATTTGATTTTACTTTTGAGATGAATAATAATATTACGATAAAAAAATGGACTATCAGAGATATAGCAAAGCAATCTTATCTGATTCCGAATATAACCGATAATGCCTGGGAAACTCTAATAAAAATTCAAGGACAAGTGGATCCTAAAGATGATGATAATACAATTTGGGTTATAGATTACAAAATGCCGGAAGGAACAGCATTATCACCATATGAATCTTCCCAAGAGATTAACTTAAAGTTTCAAGAAAATAAATGGATAGATCCAACCGCTTATTATTTGCCTGAAACCAAGAACTGGATTTCGGACTTTAGCAAGCAAATCTATATGCTTTCGTTAACCGTAGAATCAAATGGCCAAGAATATGAACTAACACCCAAGCAATTCCCAAACTTAGAATCACTGGTACGTGGCACACATGTCAAGGTTCATGCTAAGATTTCAGACGTATCACCCGGAGCGGAAGGGGAAGTGGAACTCGAAGCACAAGTGGTAGACTGGATTTCAGAGCCAGAGATAAAAGGAGACTGGGAAGAAGTAAATTCCACTACTGAAATACCCTAACAAACTTAAAAGAATGATGAATAATAAGATTCAATACATATTAATAGCACTGTGCTCGGTACTTGGTGCCTGTTCATCAGAAGAAGTTCCGGTAACCATTCCACAGCAGGATACGGAAACTATGACATTCAGTGTTTCCATGAATGGAGACAATAGTGATGAAGTGAATGTGGTTCCCTATTTCAAAAAAGGGGATCAAATCCGATTATACAATCCGGTGAGTTATTCAACTCCGGACTTTACAGATAACTCCCCAACAGCATACATCTACGAATGCGACTTTGAAAAGCCTGCATTAGATGAAGAATATCCGTACAAGTTTATTCCCTTTAACAATAAGGGTTTCAAATGGAAGAATTTGAATCCTACATCTATTTATTATATGTTTGAGGCAGCATACTTCCCCGGCAATAAGTATTTCAATGAAGTACCGTCTGATCAAAGTACAAAGGAAAACTTCAAAAATGCCGATTTACTGCTTACCCATCACCGCCAACTCATCAGTGAACAAGACAAAACCGTAAAATTAAAATTTCACCACGCATTTGCCATGGTACAGGTAAAGGTAAAACTCCCGGTCAGCGAATTTCCCGATCAAGGAATGTTTCCAGAAAATGCTTTAAAGGGTGTTTATATGCGTGCAATGCTGAGGAATTATGAAGTGGATTATTCAGGAGTGATAGATAATGACGCACTCCGTACGGTACGAGTCCCCAAAAATGATGAAGCACTTCCCGTCAATGACCCGAAAAGAAAAAAGAATATCCAAATGTATTGCTCATCAAGGACAGCCCCCACACCGGAAACTGATAATACTACAGGTAAGGAAGTTATTTATCAAGAATATATTTTTCAGGGAATTGTACCAGAACAGAATTTTTTAAATGAAGGTAATGATTTTCTCTATTTCCAAGTAAAGAGACATGATGCTGAAGAGGTACTATATAAGTTTAAAACAGAAACTTTGACATTGAAATCATCGCACATACTTAATTTGACACTGTCTATTGACAGCAATACTTTAGAAATAATTGTTCTGACAGCAGAAGTTAAACCCTGGAATACAGCTACGGTTGATGATATGGAAATAGGACCTGTTACACCCACAAACTGATAGATATGCATATGGATACACAAAGAAAATTATATTCTATTTTATCGGGATTTTTACTCATTGCAGTGCTTCTGCTGACAGGGGCATGTACAACAGAGGAAACAGAAAATACTATTCCGGTATTTAATCCCGATGACCCGATTATGATTTATGCTACGGTAGATGGAACAAGTATCGCCACCCGGGCTGGTGAGAATGAAAAGATAAAGAGCCGAACTATGCTTTTCACTTATCCGTCGTTATCTGCCGGAAAGATACAAAGTGCAATATGTGAGTTCGATGAAAAAGGATACGGATATGTATATACCAATAACAGCAAAACGAAGAAATTGAGATGGAAAGATATAAATATTACGGGAAAAGATACTATCTATTTGGATAATCTTGTGAATTATCCTGTACAAGACCCTACACTGACAACTATTCATAAAAAAAATGATGAGATAGAAGTATGGATTGATAACTTTACATATTTCTATTTTGGTCCGGAGGATCCGAATATGAGTACGAATAGTGGATATAAAGCTATGATAGCGCCCACGAATAGTGAGGAGGCTAAAGAAGTGGATATAATCTGGGGAATGATCCTCAATCCGGAAATAGGTCAACCGCTCCGATTTGAGCTAGTGCACAAGATGAGTGCAGTCACATTTCGATTTTACAGTGACGATGAATCTATTCAGCAAGCTTTCAAGAAGGAAGTTAATGTCTGGTTGAATAGTGTGAAAGTACCGCTAAATAATCCAGCTACCCCATCTTCCACTATCTTCAGAAGAAATAATGGAGTGATTGGTAGAACTGGTGGATATAATTTTGATAATGCATGCCTTGTTGAAAACAAACCACTGACGAAATCAAATAATGAGGATACCCAAACAACAACATATTACTCTACTCCTATGTGGATTTTCCCACCACATAGTTTCGGCGCTTATCCTTTTGGTAGTACTTATTGGCCTAAAGTGATAATCGAAATACAAGATGAAGATGAGAATCAAACGACTCAATACGCCGGCTTCCTGCCTGCAAGAATGAAGTATTATACAAAAGATAACATTTTTGATAACATCTCCCTGGAATTCATGTCAGGGTATCACCTCATAATCGATGTAAAGCTGGTTAAAGATTTTGGTAATCCTGAATTACTTTTCGGGGATATTCAAGTATGGCCATGGAGCAGAGTAATGACCGACAATCCTACGATAAACGAAAGTGGAATAAATGATTGGAGTGACCTTGTGGCACTGGTGGAAGAATTCAATGAAAATTCCTCAGAGACAAACTACAGATTGATGAGATATGGAAATTGGGATGAAAATCAGTGGAAATTCAAATTATGGAAAGATATAGAAATACCGACAAATGTGCCAATGCAACTATTTGAATCCGACAAATTTGAAATTGATTTTGGAGAACACATAATTGTTATACAAAATACAGAAGTAAATGCTGAAAATTATAAAATATTCTTGTGCTCTAAAAATTAAGTAAAAGATGAGAACAGATATCAAGTACATTTCCATAACAGGAGTTTTACTCCTCATTCTTCTCACCGCTTGCAGCGAAGAAAGCGGATGGGAAAACATTGTGGGCACAAATCAGTACCTACAAATAGAAGGAGAGATTGCGGGGACTGATGTGGTAACCAAAGTAACAGGTGACGACCTTGGAACAAACATCCGTTTTACGGAAGGTGATCAGATAGGTTTCTATTCGTTTCATAAAAACAAATGTGCAGGAGGCACACAAAGTAGTCATCCGGACAGCGAAACATGTGATAAAGAATATCTGAAAAATGAACCTTTATCTTATTCCATATCTTCTGGAACAAGCAAATTTGTATTCATATCGGAAAATGTACAAAATGTAATAATGAACACATTAGGTTTAACATTCGCCTACTACCCCTATTCTGATGCAAAACCAGCAGATAATTATCTGCCAGCTGATGATCATACCCACTATATCCATATATTCAATGAAGATTATGAAAAAAATGGAGGCTATCAAATAGAAGATATACTCACCGCTACCAAGCGACAATATTCAGATGTGAATTATACATTTGGCCATCAATTTTCGATGGTACTGATATTCTTAGGAAAAGGGTTCACTCCAGAAAAAAATAAAGCATTGACCGTACATCTCACTGAAAAAGTTATCGGTGCACATATCACCCGGAAGTGGAACGGAAACGCCGAACAGTTTACATTCACAGTAGATAAAGTACCAACAGATAATGAAACGACTGGACTTTCCGCCTTCAAAACCCGCAAAATAGAAAATTATAAGTTGTCTGAAACCGAAAAGGAAAGTAGAACTGTATATCCGGTAATCCTGCCTTCTGGGATGGAAATAGATTATATTGAGGCTACTGATGTAAACGGCAATATACAAGAAATTAGATCAGTAAAAGAAACACTGCCTGAATTGAAACCCGGATGGAAGTATCCAATGACCATCCGGATGGATGGTATCGTACCCACAGTGTACCCCCATGAAATAGAGCCATGGGGTGAACCGACAAAAATAGAAGTAGACAAATTGCCGGGAATTTATACTCCCGATGATTTTGAGAAATGGCTTGCCCTGTATAACACATATATTGCTGATAAGAAGGATATCCCCGAGGAAAAACAAGATTCATTAGAAAAGTATGGAGATTATACAGAACAAAAGAAATGGATATTCTACCTTAGGGATAGTATAGACTGCTCCAAAATAGAGAGTACAAGCGGTACGCTTATCAAAAGGCTGGTAGAAGGAGTAACATTGGATGGTGGTAATCACATTCTGAAAAATCTTATGTTAGGCTTAAAAGACAGTGAACCTGAGCAAGGAATGGGACTAATTGGTGAAATTACTGATGGCGGATATTTGCAAAACCTGCGTATGGAATTTGTAACAGTAAGAAGTAGTAGTGATAAACCTTCCGGTTGCATCGCTGCTAAGATCAGTGGCGGACAGATAACTAATTGCACGGTGAGGCAAGCAATCATGATTTGTGAAAGTACTTCAGGAGTCTTGGCAGGAGAAATGACAAATGGTTCAGTAGATAACTGCAAATTTCATGGCATGGTACAAGCACCTGTTAATCCGCTACTGAAAGAGGAATATAAAGGTATTGTGGGTAAAATAGATGCTGGTACGATTATTGATAACAATTTAACCAATCATGTGATTTTTATAGAGGCGGAATAAAGTTTCAATAAAAAAGAAACAGTATGAATAAAAAGATAGGAATAATATATAGTATGCTATTATTGGTGTTGTGCAATTGCCACAATGAGCTAGCGCCCTTATCCGGCAGAGATATACGAGAAGGAGTACCGGTACAGTTCACAGTTGAGTGTCCGCAATATGACATGCAGACCACTCGATCCATTACTGACAAGAGAGAATTTAAAACAGGAGACGTAATACATGTATCAGCAGTATTCAAACTTGATAAAGAAAGTGAAAGTGAAAAGCAATACGCCACTCTTACGCTGACAGAAGAAGGTTGGGTGAATGAAACGGATTTTCCGATGAACTGGCCATGGAATGCCGTAAATGCGACATTTACTGCTTATTATCTGGAAAAATGGAATGGACCTATTACAGACAGCACTCCCTTGAAACCGGTAGTATTAGATCGCTTCGTATACCAGACAACAGAAGAGAACAATCCTGACCCTCTGAAAGCCGAAGTCGCAGATGTAAAAAACGGACATGCTGTACATTTGAAGTTTCGCCACCTTTGCACCCGGCTCACTATAGAGGATATTGGCGATGAAGAAGAATATTGGCTGAAGTATAAAACATTTCTTGGGGAAGAGAATTCCCAAGTCTTACTGAATGCCTGCCAATTGACTCTACAAGATAATACATTAAAATTTGAATTCGTACATGAGGAGAGCGATAAAGTTTCCGCTCAAGTATTTACAAATGAAGAGAACGGAAAAAGAACGGCCACTTTTCATCTGGCTCCGGACAATTACAGTACGTTTATGTTGAGACGGCGTAACGGCTATCCCTACATTACCATCTCTCAAGTAGATAAATTAAATAAATTAGAGGCAAATAAGGAATACGTCATCTCATTGGAAAATCTGACAGGAAATATCCATCCAGACGATTCGGATGACGAGTGGTGGAATGATCGAGATCCGGAAATTCCTGATTATGCAGATTTCAATATTCAGAATTTTCTAAATGCCCTTCAAAAATGCGAGCAGGACTATATCTGCAATACGAAAAAAGGCGATCCAATAACAGTCTTAAAGAAAGACGAGTATCGGAAAGAAATGCACCTCATGACTGATGTAGATTTCGAATATGGGACTTTCCAATCAGTAGAATTGCCCAATACAGTGACTTTTGATGGTGGAGGCAAAAGCATTTTAGGTGTGGCACACCCATTGTTCAGTACCCTGTATGGAACGGTAAAAGAACTTGATATAGAAAATGCAAAGATAGATAGTAAAGACAGTGGTATCAAAACTGAATGGGGAATATTAGCTCGTGAATGCGATGGAGGAATAATTAGCAATGTCAATTTGATAAATTCTGAATTGAAGGTTACTATTCCACACACTACAAATGATCCAGCATATAATATCGGTGCACTGATCGGTTGGGTAAAATCTGGAAATATATCCAACATTCAATTGGTTGATAACATATCTGTTACAGTAGATTCTCAGGATGAGAATAGTTATTATATCTTGTCCGTAGGTGGAGTTATTGGTCAGTTCAATGGTACGTTAATGAAAATGAGTAACCTCACGGGAGGATCAGTAATACATGTGACGAATAGCAGCCAGGGACATTCTACACGATATACGGGCGGAGTAATCGGGCATCTTAATGGAATTATACAAGATTGCGAAGTGAATGTAATAGTTGATGCCAGTAAATCCATTGGAACATGGAATTATGTTGGGGGAATAGTAGGAGTAGCAAGAACAACATTATCCGAGAAGAATACAACTATAGATAATACGCCTTCTATTATGAATATATCCGTTGTAGGAAGTGTGATGGGAGGAAGAATCCCCCAATATGAACCCAATGAAGAGGGCAAGACTATAACCTCCCATTCGTCTACCGGAGGCATTGTGGGACATGTGCAAGCAGCTTCAGTAACGGGAGGAGTTACTTTTAGCAAAGTATCCATTGCCACAAACTATGCTGTTTCAGACTATACTTACTACACCATAGGTGGTGTAATAGGTTCTATGAAGAATGCTGTGTATATTAGCAACAATGAAGGATGGGACAAATTCAATGCCGACTTCTATAAAAACTATAACTATCATGCCGGTACATTTTGTGGTGGTGGCGGAACGACAACAGATTTGAAAAAAGAAAATACAGCCGAAGGTACAGGCGCATTTGTCGGTACAGAAAACGAAAACTAAATAAAAAGAATCATTTATGAAAAATCTAGTTAGAGTAATAATATATATGTGTTTGTCTGCATTCCTTTTTGCCAGATGCGACAACGAAAAGATGGAGAGTATACCAGAGCATCCAGTTGAAATAACCTTTGCAGGAAATGAAAATGTTTTTGCACAAACACGTTCTTATTATCCCATAGGAAAAGATGGGAATGGTCCTTTATATGGTACTATCTATATACGGCAAATAGAAGCTAAAAAAATTGACACAAACGGAAAAGTTACCGAAGGGACAATATCTTGGGGCCATTATAAAGTGGCATCAGGTACTGGAGATCAATTGGAGACCACAGGCGATATAGAACCATTAAAATGGAATGATAGTCAGACAAATTATTTTTTTCAAGCTTTATCAGTACCTATCAATGCGAATGGAGACCCTGCAGGAGTGGAATTCACCCATAAAGATCCTAATAACGAAATTGGAAATGGTAAAGTGACATTCGGAGGATATAAAACTGGATTGGAATATTTCGTAGGTGCCACCGTCGGGCCGCAACAATTGTCTCCCCATGGTCCGAAAGTAGTTATAACCCTGCAGAGACAAGTGGCGAAAGTGATATTTGGGGGGATACATCATATAGATATCAATGGGAAGAAAGAAGAATACATAACAGATTCTTGCGACATCATATTTCCTAACCTGCCAGCTAACGCCACATTCCATATGGGGCATTTTCGTGAACAACAGAAGGAATATGATGGCGTATTGAAAGATAACCATGACTGGATTACGCTAAATTACGAAGATTCTCAGAAAGGAATTGTCGTAAAAAATTGGTATAAGAAAACAGGGTCAATTCAGATTGCAGAAGATATATTACAAGCTATTTATGTACCTCCATTTATTTTTTGGGATAATACAGAAAATAACAGGCCTGAAAATCAATCTGGCTTTTTTGTCATAAAACGTAAGTCAGCCAATGGCATCAAAACTTATACTGGAAATATCAACAATAACAACAATAGAATACAACTATTTGCCGGTGAGTCTATTAGATTGAATGTTACATTGAAAGATGGTCCGGCAACGGGCGGTGGTAACGGATCGATTATTACAGAATGGAGTACTGCGGGAGAGGCTGATGTTCCCCATCACCCTATTCCCGGTATTTATACAAAAGAAGAAGCTGAGAAGTTACTTGAGGCATTGCATTCAAAAGCACCCAATAAAATCCCAATCCCTGAAGCTTTTTATAAAATGGAGGATGGAAAGAAAGTAATTCGCCTTTTTATAAATATCGACTGGAGCAGTTTAACAGAAACACTGACTCTTCCTGACAATATTGTCCTTGATGGACAAGGATATAATGTGAAACTGGGATCTAATGGCTCCATTGAGGGAAATCTAAAAGATATTTATATCAATGGCAAAAGTATTAGTGACATCTGATGAACTTTTTAATAAATACAAATACTAATTCATTGATATATTGAACAATATTTTGACAGAAAACCGACACATTTAAAGCCTGGTGCTTATTAGAGGAATAATTTATCACGCAATAAGAATGGTTATCATATTTTTTTATAATATAAAAGGTCCTAATTCTTAATAGAATTAGGACCTTTTATTGAGAACTGAGCGGTGCGTACGGTACTTTAACCTATGATTTTACAAAATATCATAAACTCGTAAATATCTACTAATAAACAGCTTAT
>ENA-USYP01001863-USYP01001863.1-human-gut-metagenome-genome-assembly--contig:-NODE-1863-length-14494-cov-6.186655_pt1 | contig 14494 bp, 13 predicted proteins | sample MGYA00250065_ERZ773512 | MGnify/ENA primary metagenome ERZ773512 (study PRJEB29103, sample SAMN06112003) | human gut metagenome | biome: human gut; feature: ankylosing spondylitis patient; material... | reverse complement strand
ATTATGAGATAAAAGAGGAAGAACCAATAGAAACAACAGTAAATACAAATGGGGCGTTGGGATGATCCTTCTTGACCATCCGGGCTGTGATAACCATGGGGGTCAGGGCCATGGAGATGTTGTCCTTGAACTGGGGGAAGAGCGTCTTGGCCATCATGGACCAGGCGGGGCAGCAGCTGGTGCCCATCCAGTCCAGCTTTTCAGGGACTTCCTTCAGAAAGTCATGGGCCTCCTCCACGGTGCACAGGTCAGCGCCGATGGCTACTTCCACCACGTCGGCAAAGCCCAGGGTCCGCATGGCGGTTTTCAGCTTGGCGGGAGTAGCGTCGGGGCCGTACTGTCCCACAAATGCGGGAGCCACGCAGGCGATGACCTCTTCACCACGCTTGATGGCCTGGATCAGCTGGAAGATCTGGCTCTTGTCGGCGATGGCGGCGAAGGGGCAGTTCACCAGGCACATACCGCAGGAGACGCACTTATCATAATTGATCTTAGCCCGGCCCAGCTCATCGGACTCGATGGCGTCCATGCCGCAGGCGGCAGCACAGGGGCGCTCCACCTTGGAGATCGCCCGGTAGGGGCACTGGTTAAAGCACTTGCCGCACTTGATACACTTGCTCTGATCAATGTGGCAGCGCTTGTTTTCATCCAGATAGATGGCGTCCTTGGGGCAGACGTTCATGCAGGGGTGGGAAATGCAGCCCTGGCAGCTGTCGGTGATGCGGACCTGCTTGGGAGGGCAGGCGTTGCAGGCATAGGGGATGATATTGACCAGGGGCTCGTTGAAATATTTCTGATCCGTGGCGGCATCCTGGATATTGGCGCTGATGGGGGCAGAGGGGCCGTTGGGGTCCAGATCCATGCCCAGAGCCAGCTTGAGCCGGGCGGAAACAATGGCCCGCTCCAGGAACACGTCATGGCGATGGTGGGCAACCTCTCCGGGAACGATCTTGTAGGGGATCATGTCCACCTGCTTGTAATCGTCGCTCTCATAGGCCAGTCGGGCCACTTCTGTGAATACGCTGCGGCGGATATCGTCTACCGCGCTGTGTACACCTCTCATGTCTTTCCTCCTGTGTCCGGCAGCAGTCGCATTCTACTCCGGCATCGTTAGTGTCATCTGTTTATGAGCAGATGCAGTCAAGCATATTATAAGCAAACGTTTTTTCCTTTTCAACTGCCCTTTTTCACAGCTTTTTTGTAATTTTTTTCCGATTTTGCACACACTTCTCAATTTCTGCCGTCGTGCTCCTTGAGAAATCCTGAAAATTCGGCAGCTTTTTAAAGTTTTCCTCGCTTATTGTGTCCGGCTGTGCTATAATATATGGCCGTAATTCCGATGCTTTACATTTTTGAGGAGGTCCGTCCATGGCAAATCGCCGCCGTCCCCGTTCCCGGCTCCACGCAGTCATGCGGTGTGGGCTGCTGGCCCTGTTGGTCCTGTTTGTATATTGGGACAATACGGCGCTGCGGACCGATTCCCTGACCTATACCTCCACCGCGCTGCCGGCGGAATTTGACGGGCTGCGGATCGTGCAGCTCAGCGACCTGCACAACCGGGAATTCGGAAAGAACAATCAGCGGCTGTATGCGGCCGTGGAACAGGCTGCACCGGATCTGATCTTCCTTACCGGCGATCTGGTGGACGAGTACGCCGAGGCCCCGATACCGTATGCAAAGGCGGTAGGGAAGGCCCTCAGCGCCATTGCCCCCACCTACTATGTGACTGGCAACCACGAATGGGCGCACGGAAACGCCGCCGTGGAGGAACTGAAAACAGCCCTGCGGGAGTCCGGCGTTACGGTGCTCTCCAACCAGTTCGTTCCTCTGGAACGAAACGGGCAGACGATCTTCATCGCCGGGATCGACGATCCTAACGGCTACGCAGACCAGACCACTCCGGAGGAACTGGCGGCGAAGCTGTATTCCCAGCAGGAGGACCCCTTCTGGCTGCTGCTGGCCCACCGCAACACATTTTTCAATGGCCGGTACTGCCGTTTGGGAGCGGACCTGACCTTCTGCGGCCACGCCCACGGCGGCATCTGGCGTCTGCCCTTTACCGACGGGCTGGTAGATACCAACCTGAACCTGCTGCCCTCCTTCACCAGCGGTTTTTACCACTGTACGGACGAGGACTGCGAGGGGGCGGAGGTATTTGTTTCCCGTGGTCTGGGTAATTCCCCTAAATGGGCGTTTCGTTTGTTCAACCGGCCGCAGATCGCGGTCGTCACCCTGAAAAAAGGATAGAATACAACTATGATGGAAACTTTTTCTGCGGGACAATTTGATATTGCCGTCATCGGCGCCGGTCACGCCGGAATCGAAGCGGCGCTGGCCGCCGCACGGCTGGGACTGGAGACCATTGTGTTCACCATCAACCTGGACGCCGTAGGCAATCTGCCCTGCAACCCAGCTATCGGCGGCACGGGCAAGGGCCATCTGGTCCGGGAATTGGACGCGCTGGGCGGCGAAATGGCGAAGGCTGCCGATGAATGCTGCATCCAGTACCGACTGCTGAATCTCCGGAAAGGCCCTGCTGTCTGGTCCCTTCGAGCCCAGGCGGACCGGCGGAAGTATCAGGAGCGGATGAAGCACACCCTGGAATGTCAGGAGCACCTGACGGTGCGGCAGGGCGAGGTGGTGGAGCTTCGGGCGGAGGAGGGCGCGGTCCGGCAGGTGGTGCTGTCCACCGGCGCGGTGTACGATGTGAAAGCCGCCATTCTGGCCACCGGCACCTATTTGAAGGGCCGCACCATCATCGGTAACTGCGTGGAGGACTCCGGCCCCGACGGGCTGCACGCCGCCGGACCGCTGACGGATTCTCTGCTGAAGCTGGGCCTGCCCCTGCGGCGGTTCAAGACCGGTACGCCCCCCCGGGTCAACGCCCAGACGGTAGACTTCGACGAGATGGAAGTTCAGCCGGGGGATGAGCTCCCGGTGCCCTTTTCCTATTCCACGAAAAATCCGCCCTACAATCAGGCGGTGTGCTGGCTGACGTGGACCACCGAGGAGACCAAGCGCATCGTGCAGGAGAATCTGGATCGGGCCCCCATGTACTCCGGCTTGATCGAGGGCATCGGCCCCCGGTACTGCCCCAGCTTTGAAACGAAGATCGTCCGGTTCCCGGACAAGCTCCGCCATCAGCTTTTTGTAGAGCCGATGGGACTGAACACGGAGGAGCTGTATATTCAAGGCTTCTCGTCCTCCTTACCGGAGGAGGTGCAGATCCAGATGCTCCATAGCGTACCCGGCCTGCGCCGCGCGGTCATGACCCGTCCGGCCTATGCCATCGAATATGACTGCATCGACCCCCTGGCCCTGCTGCCCACGCTGGAAACGAAACAGGTGTCCGGCCTGTACGGCGCGGGGCAGTTCAACGGCTCCTCCGGATACGAGGAGGCCGCCGTTCAGGGCTTTGTGGCTGGCGTCAACGCCGCCCGGAAGCTGAGAGGGGAGAGTCCATTCATTCTCTCCCGGGCGGAGAGCTACATCGGCACCCTCATCGACGACCTGGTGACCAAGGGCACCAACGAGCCTTACCGCATCATGACCTCCCGCAGCGAGTACCGTCTGGTGCTGCGGCAGGACAACGCCGACCAGCGGCTCATCAGGCGGGGCTATGAGATCGGCCTGGTGCCGGAGGAACGACTCCGGGCGGTGGAGGAGAAGTACGCCGCCATCGAAAAGGAGATCAAGCGGCTGGAGCACACCGGCGTGGCTCCCTCCCAGGCACTGACGGCATTTCTGACGGAGCACGGCACCGCCGATGCCCCGGATGGCTGTTCTCTGTTGGCGCTGCTGAAGCGGCCTCAGCTCCACTATGATGAGTTGGCGCCCTTTGACCCTAACCGTCCGGCACTGACGGCGGATATTGCCGAGGAGATCGAGATCTCCGTGAAATATGAGGGCTACATCAAGCGCCAGCTGCAGCAGGTGGCGGAGTTCAAGCGCGTGGAGGGCCACAAGCTGCCCCCGGACCTGGATTACAACGCCATTCAGGGTCTGCGGCTGGAGGCGAGAGAGAAGCTCTCCGCCGTGCGGCCGATGGATCTGGGACAGGCGTCCCGGATCTCCGGCGTCAGCCCCGCCGATTTGACGGCGCTGATGATCTGGCTGGAAAATAAACGCTGAAAGAGGGATATTCATGCGAAAGTTCTTAGCAATCGTGGTCTGCAAGCTGGGCCGGTTTGTAGGCAAGCTGGTGGGCAAGGGCAGCTCTATGCCCGGAAAGTTCGCCCTGAAGATCTGCCCGGACATTTTGAAACGGGTGCAGCTGCCGCCCCACATCATCGCCGTCACCGGCTCCAACGGCAAGACCTCCACCGTGGAGATGATCGCCACGGTGCTGCGGGGGCAGGGGAAGAACGTCATTTACAACGCCGAGGGTTCTAATCAAGTGGAGGGTGTCACGACTCTGATTCTGACTCACGCCACCCTGGGAGGCAAGGTCAACGCGGATGTGCTGCTGCTGGAAAGCGATGAGCGGTACGCCGCCCACAGCTTCAAGTATTTCCACCCCACGGAATTTGTCATCACCAACCTGTACCGGGACCAGCTGACCCGGAACGGCCACCCCGAAAGCGTGTTTGACGCGATCCTCCCCGCCATCCACCCCGATACGGAGCTGATCCTGAACGGCGACGATCCCCTGTCCAGCTGCTTTGCCATCGGCCATGAAAGAGTGAAGTGGTTCGGGTTGAACCGCTGCACCACGGATACGGAGGCCCCCACCGGCGTCTATCACGACGGGGCCTACTGCCCGGTGTGCCACGCGCCCATGGAATATGAGTACGTCCACTACAACCACATCGGCGCGTACCGCTGCACCAGCTGCGGCCACGTCCGGCCCGACCCGGACTACGCCGCCACGGAGCTGGACCTGCAAAACGGCAAACTGATCCTGGACGGGCAGTTCACCGTGGCATTGGCCTTCCGCAGCATTTACAATGTGTATAACATTCTGGCGGCCTATGCCGCCTGCCGGGAATGCGGCGTGGAGGGAGCCGCCATTGCGGACACCCTCAGCAGCTACATTCTGAAAAACGGACGGATGCAGACCTTCACCCTTGGTCAGCACCACGGCATTCTGCTGACCAGCAAGCACGAAAATTCCATCGCCTATGACACGAACCTCCGCTATATCGCTTCCACCAACGAGGATTGCACGGTGCTCATCATCGTGGACGCTGTGTCCCGGAAGTATTTCACCAGCGAGACAAGCTGGCTGTGGGACATCGACTTTGACCAGCTGAATGTCCCCCATGTGAAGCGGGTCATTCTCTCCGGTATGTACCGGAATGATCTGGCGGAACGGTTCCGGTTCACCGGCGTTCAGAACTGGGAGGTCATTCCCGGCATTCCGGACGCGGCAGCAGCGATCCGGGACAGCGGCAGCGAGGCGTTGTATGTAGTCACCTGCTTCTCTGACCGGGACAAGCTGCTGAATTTGCCGGATGTGAAAAAGGAGGGCTGAGCCATGGAATTGAAGATTCTGCATTTCTATCCGGATCTCATGAGCTTGTATGGCAGCTATGCCAACGTGTCCATTCTGAAGCGGACGTTGGAGGAAATGGGCAATACCGTCACTGTGGAGCGGGTGGAGCTTGGCGGAGACGCCGATCTGCCCCATGCGGACTTTGCCTACATGGGCGCAGGTACAGAGCGGGCGCAGAAGGCGGCTCTCCTGTATTTTTCCAAGCTGGGGGATGCTGTAAAAGCGGCGGCGGACGCAGGCGTGACCATGCTGTTCGCCGGGAACTCCATGGAGCTGCTGGGCAAGACCATCACCGATGACGCCGGAAAGGTGTACGAAGGACTGGGACTGGCGGACTTCACTGCCGCCCAGAACAAAAAGCGGTTCGTGGAGGATGTCTACGGCCACACGGACCTCTACGAGGACGCCGTGGTGGGCTTTATCAACCGCTGCTCCGTCATCACCGGCGTCAAAACGCCGCTGGTGACCTCCATGGACATGGGCCACGGCAACGAAGGCCCCTGCGGCCCGGAGGGGTACCACCAGGGCAGCGTATTCGCCAGTCAGCTCACCGGCCCCATTCTGGTAAAGAACCCGGCGCTGCTGAAGGTCATGGTGCAGGCCATCTATCACCATCGGGGAGAGATCTGTCCGGAGATTCCGGTGGATCCCTACATGACCGATGGCTGGGCTATCACGGCGGAGCAACTGAAGGCCCGCTGCACGAAATAAAAGGAAAAAGCACGGCGGAAGCCGTGCTTTTTTATATCTTGACCGTTCAATTTACCATTCCAAGGACCGGACCCGGATCACGTTGGCCGTGCGGCGCACATCCTCGATCACGTTGTCACCCACCCGGCTGCCAAGGTCCACCATGGTATAGGCGTAGCCCCCGCGGGACTTGTTGCTCAGATTTTCCACGTTGACACCGTCCCGGCCAAACAGACTGGTGATGTTCGCCAGCATACCGGGGACGTTCTTGTGCAGGACGCACAGCCGCTGAACGCCGCTGCGGTCCATAGTCATCTCCGGCAGATTCACGCTGGAACGGATGTTGCCGTTTTCCAGATAGTCCCGCAGCGCATCCACAGCCATGGCAGCGCAATTCTGCTCGCTTTCCGGGGTGGAGGCCCCCAGATGGGGCATGGCGATGACGTGGGGAGCCGTCAGGAGACGGTTGTTGGGGAAATCGGTGATGTAGGCCGCCACCATACCGGTGTCCAGTGCCGTCAGCATGGCTTCATCATCTACGATCTCGCCCCGGGCCAGATTGATGACCCGCACGCCCCGCTTCATGGCGGCGATAGCGTCAGCGTCGATCATGTGGGCGGTCTTTTCCGTATAGTGGATGTGCATAGTAATGTAATCCGACCGCTTGTAAAGATCGTTGATATCCTTCACCACATGAACGTGGCGGTCCAGCCGCAAAGCGGTATCCACGGACAAAAACGGATCATAGCCGTATACATCCATGCCCAGAGAGATGGCGGTGTTGGCCACGATGGAGCCGATGGCTCCCAGACCGATGATGCCCAAAGTCTTTTTATAAAGCTCCGGGCCGATGAAGGCGGACTTGCCCTTTTCCACCACGGTGGAGACATCCACCCCGGAGGCTGCCTGTTCCCGGACCCAGCGGATGGCGCCGGGAATGTCCCGGGAGCCCATCAGCATGGCACAGATCACCAGCTCCTTTACGGCGTTGGCGTTGGCGCCGGGGGTGGAAAACACTGGGATACCCGCCGCCGCGCAGCGGTCCAGAGGAATGTTGTTGACCCCTACGCCCGCCCGGGCAATGGCCAGCAGACCGGGGTTGAATTCCAGATCCAACAGCTTGGCGGAGCGGACTAAAATTCCCTGGGGGTCCTGTACCGCGTCCCCGACTTCATACAGCTCAGAGGGGAACCGGTTCAGACCTACCGGGGAAATTTTGTTCATGGTTTGAATACGATACATGGGGATATCCTCCTTGGCGGCTCCGGTGAGCCGCAATACTCCCGGCGGAACGTGCGGCGCTGGCGTCGCTTCCGTCGAGGTAAATTTCATTATACGGTCCTTTCTTTCGGAATCAATGTCCGAAAACGAAAAAAAGTTTTGCTTTTTCTGGAATTCTTTGTTCAAAAAAGCGCCAGTCCTTCTATGACGCACAGATACAAGAAAAACCTCACGTTTTTGGCGGAAAATGTGAAATTTCCCATTGAAATTAGGGAAACTGTGCATTATAATATGTGACTGTATGTGAAATCTGTAAGGCCATCAGTTGACAAGAACCGACAGACGTTTTTCTCTGATCCGGGGGGGGGCTGTCTGCCGACTGTTGTCAATTGATGGTAAAAAACAAGAAGGGATGTTCCAGATATGCAGAACGAACATTTGAGAAACGTAGCCATCATCGCCCACGTTGACCACGGCAAGACCACCCTGGTGGACGAGATGCTGAAGCAGGGCGGCGCTTACCGGGAAAATCAGGAGGTCGTGGACCGTGTCATGGACTCCGGCGACTTGGAGCGTGAGCGCGGCATTACGATCCTGGCCAAGAACACCGCCGTCCGCTACAAGGACGTGAAGATCAACGTGGTGGACACCCCGGGCCACGCCGACTTCGGCGGCGAAGTGGAGCGTATCCTGAAGATGGTCAACGGCGTTATCCTGCTGGTGGACGCCGCTGAAGGCCCCATGCCCCAGACCCGTTTTGTGCTCTCCAAGGCTTTGGAGCTGGGCCATCGGGTCATCGTGGTGGTCAATAAGATCGACCGCCCCGACCAGCGCATCCACGAGGTCATCGACGAGGTGCTGGAGCTGCTGATGGACCTGAACGCCACCCCCGAGCAGTTGGATTCCCCCATGCTGTTCTGCTCTGGCCGTCAGGGTACCGCTTCCTACTCTCCCGACGTGGCGGGCACCGACCTCAAGCCTCTGTTTGAAACCATTCTGGAATACATTCCCGCTCCCGAGGCGGATGTGGACCAGCCTTTCCAGATGCTGGTCAGCTCCATCGACTACAATGAGTTCGTGGGCCGGATCGCCGTAGGCCGCATTGAGCGGGGCACTTTGAAGCAGAATCAGGAGATCATGGTGTGCAACTACCACGATCCCAACGCAGCCCCCAAGAAGGCCAAGGCCGTTTCCATCTATGAGTTTGAGGGGCTGGCCCGGAAGCAGGTGACGGAATCCACCGCCGGCAACATCATTGCCATGAGCGGTATCCCCGATATCACCATCGGCGATACCGTCTGCGCCCCTGGTGCCGTGGAGCCGCTGCCCTTCGTGAAGATCAGCGCTCCCACGCTGGAAATGACTTTCTCCGTCAACGATTCCCCCTATGCTGGCCGTGAGGGTAAGTTCGTCACCTCCCGCCAGCTCCGGGACCGGCTGTACCGTGAGACCCTGAAGGACGTTTCCCTGAAGGTCTCCGATACCGACCGTGACAGCGCCTTCAACGTGGCGGGCCGCGGCGAAATGTCCCTGTCTATCCTCATCGAGACCATGCGACGGGAAGGCTATGAGTTCCAGGTATCTCCCCCCCGTGTGCTGTACAAGGAGATCGATGGCAAGAAGTGCGAGCCTATTGAGCGTCTGGTGGTGGACGTGCCCGGCGATTGCGTGGGCAGCGTCATCGAGAAGCTGGGCCAGCGCAAGGGCGACCTGGTGGAGATGACTCCCGTGGGTGACCGCATGAAGGTGGAGTTCCTGATCCCCGCCCGTGGTCTCTTCGGCTACCGGAATGACTTCCTCACCGACACCAAGGGCGAGGGCATCATGGCTTCCGTATTTGATTCCTATGCGCCTTACAAGGGCGATATTTCCCGCCGCGGCATGGGCAGCCTGATCTCCACCGAGACCGGCGACTCCATCACCTACGGTCTGTTCAACGCCCAGGAGCGCGGCACCCTGTTTATCGGCGCGGGTGTCCCCGTGTACGAGGGCATGATCATCGGCGTGGCCAACCGGGGCGAGGACATCGTGGTGAACGCTTGCCGTAAGAAGCAGCTGACCAACACCCGTGCTTCCGGCTCTGATGACGCCCTGCGTCTGGTGCCTCCCCGCCAGATGAGCCTGGAGCAGTGCCTGGAGTTCCTGGCAGATGACGAGCTGCTGGAGGTCACCCCCAAGAGCCTGCGGATGCGCAAGGCCATTTTGAACCACGAGCAGCGCATGAAGTCCCTGAAGGGCAAGAAGTAAACACACCTTACAGCCCGCCGGATGACCTTCGGCGGGCTGCGTTTTGAAAAGGAGATTTCAATGAAAAAATTACTGACTGTCTGCGTGGCTGCCGTGCTGCTGTTGAGCCTGGCCGCCTGCGGCAAGACCGATACGGACACCATCACCGACAGCAAGGCCGACAAGCCTGCGGCTGAGACGGCGGGCGTGGGTACCCACCACGCGGAGATCGACATTCAGGACTACGGCACTATCACCGTGGAGCTGGACGGCGACGCCGCCCCCATTACCGTGCAGAACTTTATGGATCTGGCCAATGATGGGTTTTACGATGGCCTGACCTTCCACCGCATCATCGCCGGTTTCATGATGCAGGGCGGCGACCCCAACGGCAACGGCACCGGCGGCTCTGAGAACACCATCAAGGGCGAGTTTTCTTCCAACGGCGTGAAAAATACGCTGTCCCACACCCGGGGCGTCATTTCCATGGCCCGGAGCCAGAACCCCGACAGCGCCAGCTCTCAGTTCTTCATCTGCCACGCAGACAGCACTTTCCTTGACGGCCAGTATGCCTGCTTCGGCTATGTGACCGACGGCATGGATGTGGTGGACGCTGTGTGCGAGGCTGCACAGCCTACGGACGGCAACGGCACCATCCCTGCGGACCAGCAGCCGGTCATCACCGCTATCCGGGTCATAGACTGAGTTGAGCGATAAAGGTCCCACTGAAATTTTCAGCGGGATTTTTGCGGAAGGTGGGAACTTTTTCCGGCTGCCCTCCGTCTATCCAGGCAAACGGAGCATTCTTCCGGAGGCTCCGACCCTGACGAAAGAAAGGAAGATCATCTATGAAATTTTCTGTGAAGCTGATCGCAGCGGCCCTGTGCGCCGCTATGCTGTGCGTCCCCGCGCTGGCAGCCGCTAGCGCCACCGGCGCGGGGGCCTACGTCCCGAACCCTCAATATACCGTGATCTCGGGAACCGTTGCCCATCAGAAGGACGGCGGCTTGCTGATGAGCACGTCCACCGGAGAACCAACGGAGGACTATATCCTGTGGACGGAGGGCGTTATGATCCTGGACGCCGTCAGCGGCGAGCCGGTAGATGCAAAGTCCATCAAGGACGGCAGCACCGTCTATGCGTGGCTGGGGGCGCAGACTGCCATGACCATGAGCCTGCCCCCGCAGGTCACACCGGAGCTTCTTCTGGTGAATGTCCCGGCGGACTACAAGGTGCCGCAGTACGATGTGATCGTCCGCTCTGACGGCCTTACGGGTTTGGGGATCCCCAACCGGAGCGGTATGTCCGTTACCCTGTCCAACGGGATGGTGTATCAGGTGTGGCAGGACGCGCAGGTGAAGCCCTATCTTACCCGCAACCGGGTGACGTATCAGGATCTGCTGCCCGGTACCCGCGTTCTGGCGTGGGCCGATGACAAGGGCCAGGCCAGCAAGGTCATTGTATTCCCCTATGAATATAAGGGCAGCCTCTCTCTGGACAGCTACGGACGGCTGTATATCAACAGCGGCGCTGCGGTAGAGCCCTCCGCTCTGCGGCGGCCCTACAAGGACGAGCGGCTGTATGTGCCCATCCGGGCGGTGGCGGAAGCCGCCGGATACAGCGTCTCCTGGGATAAGGAGTTTGGCGTGACGGTGAAGGACGGCGGCGAAATCGTTTTCCAGATCTGCCCGGACACAGATCTGGCTCACGGTCCCGCTGCGGCTGACCGGCAGAGTCTCTCCGGCCCCTGCCTCATCGCCAACGGCGTCACCTATCTGGAGGCCGGGGATCTGGCCCACCTGTTAGGGATGTTCTACGGTGGCTGACGGCGATTATTACAAACATGATATGAAAAAGCCCCCTGCTGAGAAAACCTCAGCAGGGAGCTTTTTCTGTCTGGACAGGCTGAATCTGGGGAAAACCCGCTTCGGCGGGATCACACATAGTCATACAGTCCCCGGACGGAGACCTCTCCGGAGGTCAGAGTCTCCGTGGAGCCGTCCTCCCAGCGGACGGTCAGACCAAAGTCATCGGAAATACCTGTGGCGGTGCCGATGCGCTCTTCTGCACCGGAGATGACCTTTATCGGATTGCCCACCGTCAGGCAGTCCCGGCGAAAATGGTCCAGATAGGCGGCGTTTTGGGCAGGGAAGTCGTCATATAACGCATTCAGCGACCGGATCACCTGGGCGGCCAGCTCCGTCCGGTCCGGGGCCGTTCCGAGGGCCTGCGCCAGAGAAATGGCGATGGGGGCTACCTCCGGGCCGAAATCGGCTTCATCCTGACTGACGTTGATCCCTGCGCCGATGATGACGCAGGAGAATTCACCGCTCTCCGCCTCCCATTCCAGCTCCGTCAGGATGCCGCAGAGCTTTTTCCGGTTCAGCACCAGATCATTGGGCCACTTGATGCCGGGGCGGACGCCGCAGGCGGCTTCCACCGCGTCGCAAAGCGCTACGGCGGTCCAGGCTGTCAGGGTGCTGATCTCAGAGAGCGGGCACCGGGGGCGGAGGGCCGCCGATAAATACAGTCCCTTCCCGGCGGGGGACACAAAGCTCCGTCCCCGGCGTCCCCGGCCGCCGGTCTGCTGGTCTGCCAGAATCACCGTTCCATCTACGGTGCCGCTGACCGCCCGCCGTTTCAATTCGTTGTTAGTGGAGTCGATGGTGTCAAAGCACAGCAGCTCCCGACCGATCCGACAGTCCCGGAACTGCTCCGCTAATTCTTCAGGGCGGAGCCGCGCTGTCACGCGGGTCAGGCGGTAGCCCCGGTTGGGGACGGATTCAATACCGTAGCCCTCTTGCCTTAACTGCTCCACAGCCTTCCACACCGCCGCCCGGCTGACACCGGCCTGCCGGCTGATGGCCTCGCCGGACAGAAATTCCTCTGTATGCTCCCGCAGGAGTTTTAAAACGATTTGCTTCGTCATGGTACATCCCTCCAACGGTACTATACGGCGTCCATGCCGAATTGTCAACCTGATTTTCACAAATGGTTGACAATCGGGACCGCGTCTGCTACACTTTAGGCGCATCAAACCGAAAAGGAGTTTTTCATTATGAATCATCATGATATGACCCGCAATATGGTCCTCGCCGCCCTGTTTGCCGCCCTGACCGCCATCGGCGCGTTTTTGCAGATCCCCACAGGCACCGTACCCATTACGCTGCAATTTCTCTTTACTGCCTTGGCCGGTCTCCTGCTGGGGTGGAAGTGGGGAGCTGTTTCTCAACTGCTTTATGTGGGCATCGGCCTGCTGGGTCTGCCGGTCTTTACGCAAGGTGGCGGCATCGGCTATGTGCTTCAGCCCAGCTTCGGCTTTTTGCTGGGGCTGATCCCCGCTGCCGCCGTGATCGGCGCGCTGACTGCCCGCCGCACCGGTTATCTGAACATTCTGGCGGCGGTTCTGGTGGGAGATCTGATCCTCTACGCCGTGGGCGTCCCCTATATGTATCTCATCCTGCACGTTTATATGCAGTCCGCCAAGACCTTTCCTGCGCTGCTGGCGGCCATGCTGGTGTATGTGCCCGGCGACACGCTGAAGATCGTTGTGGTGACGGCGCTGGCGCCGGTTCTCCGCCGGACCCTGGCAAAGGCTGTGCCTAACCTGTAAAAACGAGGTCATCCGCCTGCGAGAACGGCAGAATGACTGGCTGCCCTCTTGCTATCCGAAGCCGGGTATGATAAAATATTTTATCAAATTTTGAGAATTCGGCGGGAGGGCTGTCTATGAATCGCATCAGCAAGGAAAACTATTATCTGGATATTGCCGAGACCGTCTTGGAGCGGGCTACCTGCCTGCGGCGGATCTATGGCGCCATCATCGTGAAAAACGACGATTCTCAGAAGAACGCTGCTCCTGCGTTCTTCCAACGCGGGTTAGTAACACTTAGGCATTGCAGCCTCTGCTGCAATGTCTACTTAGTGTTACTTCCCGCAATTTAGCCTTTAACAGCTCCGCCGGTAACACCCTCAACATAGAATTTCTGCATTACTACGAAGAGAATTGAAATCGGGATTGCGATCATTACACCGCCGGCACAGAAGATTGCGAAGTAATCTCCGATCAGAGTCTTCTGTAACAGGTTATAAAGACCGATCGCAACTGTCCAGTCTGCCGAATCTTTCGACTTGATCATGATCCGTGCCAGAACAAAATCCATCCATGGATTCAGGAAAGAGTTGATAATCGTATATACTATCATCGGTTTTGACAGCGGAATAATGATTTTTCCAAAAATTGTTGCCTCGGAAGCACCCTCTAAGCGGGCAGCCTCTCTCAGTGAAACCGGGATGGTATCAAAGAAACCTTTCAATACTAAAAACCCAAGTCCCGAACCTGCAGAATATACGATAACCAGACCTGCAAGTGAATCGGTAAGTCCGATCATTTTTAAAACAAAATAAACAGCGATCATGGAAAGTACACCTGGGAACATTCCAAGAATGATAGAAAAACTCATCAGAGATTTTCTCGCCTTGAATCTCATACAACTGAATGCATAAGAGACCATCAGTACAAAAGCGGATGAAACGATACAGGTAAAAAATGCTACGATAAAAGTATTTTTAAACCATGCAGGGAAGTTTGCTGCTGTATCTGTCTTGAAGAACAGTTGATGATAGTTTGCCAGTGTCCAGTGTTCCGGGAAAAAGTGCTGATAACTTACACCCTTTGTAGTGGAAAGGGATGTTACAACCAGCCATACAATCGGAATCAGCCAGATGATTGCCAAAAGAGCAAGTACTAAATGTCTTACAATGATTTTCCATGTTTTCTTTTTCATTATTGGTACACCTCCTCTTTATCGCCCTCAGAGACGGCCGCGGCGGCCTTCCTGGCCGACGTGCAGGAGATGGCCG
>ENA-USYP01001834-USYP01001834.1-human-gut-metagenome-genome-assembly--contig:-NODE-1834-length-14745-cov-37.804950_pt1 | contig 14745 bp, 7 predicted proteins | sample MGYA00250065_ERZ773512 | MGnify/ENA primary metagenome ERZ773512 (study PRJEB29103, sample SAMN06112003) | human gut metagenome | biome: human gut; feature: ankylosing spondylitis patient; material... | reverse complement strand
CCATGAAAATTTGAATGTGATACATGGTAAAAATATTATGTCAGGCAGGTCATACCGGGCAGAAACGGTTCGAAAAGAAAAAACGCACAAAAAAATATAGGTGTATGACCGCAAGGAAGGGAGAATATTCATGGCAGATAAAATGTTTGAAAACAACCAGGTGTCGATCGTGGGGGAGATTGTATCGGATTTCCGGTTCAGCCACGAAGTGTACGGAGAGGGATTTTATATGGTCGACGTGGCAGTCAACCGTCTCAGCAATTATATGGATTACATACCATTGATGATTTCGGAACGATTGATCGATGTCAATGAGGACATGGTCGGACAGAATATTTATGTGACAGGACAGTTCCGCTCATTCAACCGGCACGAGGAAAAGAAAAACCGGCTTGTACTTTCCGTTTTTGTGAGAGAACTGGAATTTTTAGACGAGATTGACGATGAGGTAAAGAGCAACCAGATCTTTTTAGACGGCTATGTATGTAAGGAGCCAATTTACCGGAAAACACCGCTTGGAAGAGAGATCGCAGATCTTCTGATCGCTGTGAACCGCTCTTATGGAAAATCAGATTACATTCCGTGCATCTGCTGGGGACGAAATGCAAGATTTGCCTCCGGTTTTGATGTGGGCGGACATGTGCAGATCTGGGGCAGGATCCAGAGCCGCGAATATGTCAAAAAATTATCGGAGACGCAGACGGAAAAAAGGGTTGCATACGAAGTATCCGTCAGCAAAATTGATTTTTTAGAGGAATTGGATTGACAGTAGAAATAGATGGTGCTATGATTGCTAAAAGATACATATTGCTTGATAGAGGTTGCGTGCTTTAAGAGTAGTTTTCCGGATGTGGCAGAAGCAGAGGATGGAGGATAAAAGGAAAGAACGCCGAAGGAGTATATTTGCTGCGGATATGTTCCTGGGCATAAGGTAAAGAACCTTATGACTGTCATCTTAAGCTGAAATGGCAGAAAGATGGGGCGCTATCGGATTCGACATATACTGGGTAATACATATGATTAGAATTTACGAACCGGCTCATCAGAGTCGGTTTTTTTAATTCATAGGGAAATTACGTCCTATGAATAAATAAAATACCGTGTGCACAAAGCAGTGTATCCTAACGTATCATAATACAGGAACCAGGAGGATTATTAATATGTCTATTTTTAAAGGAGCCGGTGTGGCAATCGTAACACCAATGAAAAACAATGAGGAAGTAAATTATGACAGATTAGAGCAGATGATCGAGTATCAGATCAATCAGGGAACGGACTGTATCATTATCGCAGGTACAACAGGTGAGAGCTCTACGCTGACGACAGAAGAGCATGCAGAGGTGATCAAAGCTGCTGTTAAATTTGCAAAACACCGTATTCCGGTCGTTGCAGGAACCGGTTCAAACTGTACCAGAGAGGCAATCCACCTTTCGGAAGAAGCGGAAAAAGCCGGCGTGGATGGACTGCTCTGCGTAACTCCATATTATAACAAAGCAACACAGGGAGGTCTGATCCGCTACTACACAGAGATTGCAAATTCTGTAAAACTTCCTATTATCATGTACAATGTTCCAAGCCGTACCGGATGCAATATCCTTCCGGAGACAGCTGCAAAACTGTACCATGATGTTGAAAACATCGTTGCGATCAAAGAGGCAACCGGAAATGTTGCACAGGCAGCAAAGACCATGTATTTAACGGATGGAAAGCTTGATCTGTATTCCGGCGAGGATGGAATCGTAGTACCGTTAATGTCGATCGGAGCAATCGGTGTGATCTCCGTATGGTCAAACGTGGCACCGAAGGATGTACATGATATGTGTATGGCATTCTTTGACGGAGATACGAAAAAAGCAATGGAGATCCAGCTAAAGGCACAGCCGCTCATTGAGGCGCTGTTCTCCGAAGTGAACCCGATCCCTGTTAAGAAAGCGCTGAATCTGATGGGCATGGAGGCAGGACCGCTTCGTTCCCCGCTCACAGAGATGACAGATGCCAATGCTGCAAAACTTGCGGAAGCAATGAAGAATTATGGGATCAAGCTGGCGTAAGGGGCAGTGGAACACGGAAAGCCAGATTTGAAAAAACACCGGAAATGTTGGTTCGCAGCGTTTCCGGTGTTGCTTTAAATAAAGAAAAGAGAGGAAAAAACAATATGATAAGAGCAATTATGAGTGGATGCAACGGAAAAATGGGACAGGTGATCACAGGGATCTGCAAGGAGGATGCAGAGATTGAGATCGTGGCAGGAATCGATCTCTACGATGGCATCAAAAACGATTACCCGGTATTCCCCAATATCTCTGTCTGTGATGTGGCAGCGGATGTGATCATTGATTTTTCCAATGCAAAAGCAGTGGATGATCTTTTGGTATATAGTGTGGACAAGCAGATCCCGGTAGTACTCTGCACGACAGGACTTTCTGAGGAGCAGTTAAAAAAGGTGGACGGGGCATCGAAAAAAGTTGCCGTATTAAAATCTGCCAACATGTCGCTTGGAATCAATATGTTAATGGAACTGTTAAAACAGGCTGCAACCATTTTAGCACCGGCCGGTTTTGATATGGAGATCGTCGAAAAACACCACAACCAGAAACTTGATGCGCCGAGCGGTACGGCACTTGCACTTGCCGATTCCATGAATGAGGCGCTTGGCAATGCATATACCTATACTTATGACCGCAGCAAAGAGCGCAAAAAGAGAGAAAAAACAGTACATCAATATATTTAGAATCACCAGTGAACTGATTCATACGATGATTCCACAATACCATACCAACCGACGCACAAGTTTCGCAATAAGCTTCTAAATTAGGAAGATCATAGTCCTCAGTAAAACCTTCGTTGTGACGTGATGAACCTATACCACCCGTTATATACATATTCCGTTCCACAACGTCAGTCCATAATCTATTAAGCGCATCAATATATTGAGGATTGTGTTTTATTGCAGCTACATCAGCCATACCACAATATAGGTACATACAACGTACAGCATGACCACCAATACTTTCCATTTCCGAAACAGGAACTTCATCTTGATAATACGATTTATCCCAATTACTATTATCCCCCTTAGTACCATAACCATGCCCGCGTTGTTCCAATAGCCAATTAGCGAAATCCACGTATTTGGATTCCCCCGTTGTTTGCGCCAATTTTACAAGGGCTAATTCTATTTCTTCATGTCCAGGCACCCAATGGCGTTTATCTGGCCCGAAAAGTGTCATCATGTGGTCCACCATATGTGTAGACACATTCAATAACGTGCGTTTTCCCGTAGCTTTATAATATGCCACAGCTGCTTCAATCATATGACCTGCACAATACATTTCATGCTTGTCCATATTTGTCCAACGTTTATCCAACCCTGTAAGGGTATAAAAAGTGTTGATATATCCATCTGGAAGTTGGGCTGCAGCCATTTTGTTTATCCATTCATCTGCCTTTTTCTCCAGTTCTGGATTAGGATTATTGATTAGCGAGTAGGCAATGCCTTCCAAAGCTTTATAAACATCCGAATCATCATAAAAAATACCTGAATGCTTTCCTGAATTTTTTGCTGCATTCTCAAAGTTTCGTATCCGCCCAGTTTTATTTTCTATTTGATCTATACAAACAGGTAGTGTATTAGTGACATGCTTTTTCAGGCGAGGAGACCAAAAATCATCCTGTATACGAACTTGAGAAAAATCCACCTGATTAATCATTTTTGTTTGCGCAAAAAGTGTTGTGTCACCACCTGTATAGCATATTAATGCCATACCACAAACAAAAATTGTTTTAGTAACTTGTTTCATCTTTATAAGATTTAATATTTATTGTTTTTCAAATTAGAATCCTGCATACTCAAACCAAGAGAATGTCGCTTTTCGTTTACTTACTTCTCCATTACTGGAAGCATACATACCTACATACGGACCGATAAAACCACGAGCTACATTCGTGCTACAAACAGTTGCATCCATTTCTTCACAGAGCGCACGCATATTCTCATTTGTTTCACCATAGTAAAAAGCATATTTCAACCCATCACCCTGAATAGAAAGAATGACATTGTCTGCTCTATACGGAACATGAGCTAATATGGCTTCTTTCCCATTTTTCACTTGAATCAACCTCAGTTCACGAGGAGTATCTCCTTTACCCACTATAGTCAAACGATAATGGAAACGATCATTTTGCATAATTACCATACCGGCCTCCTCATTGGATTTGGTTGGATTGAATTGCATGGCACAAGCTGTGTAAAACTTATGATGTTCCACACGACGAGCAATCAAAGAGGGATTCACCAACTCACTCACACGCTGAGGCCGCAGGTTAATTTGAAGCTTAGAATCTTTTAACTCATACCATTTTTCAAAAGGAGTACGCAAGAAATTCCAGCAATAAGCTAACGATTGCCCATTAAATTCATCCCTATTATCAGGCTTTATTACCGGACATTCAGGAAGCTTAGGAAATTGTTCTTCCATGAGCACCCTTCCTACTCCTGGATTAAAAATGGGTTGCTCCCCCTGGAACTCTACAGGAGTTAAAAAAGTTTCACGACCCAGCATATTAAACCCATTTACAGGTCTCACCCCAAGCATCACACTATACCAATCTCCATTTTGGGTTTGTACCAGATCAGCATGCCCTATTGTAGTAATATCAATATCATTACCCAAATGGCGATGCGTCAGTACCGGATTACAAATAAACGGAGTATATGGACCAACAATATTGTCTGCAGTAAAAACGGACACTGCATGATTCTCCCACGTACCACCTTCAGCAATCATCAAATAGTATTTCCCTTTAATTTTATATATATGTGGCGCTTCAGCATAAGGACTATTGATAGCATATCCACTTGAAACAATATGCCGTTCACCAATAAATTGTCCTGTTGACGGATCGAGTTGTTGCACATAAATACGATCTTCAGCCGGATAACGACGAGGCGGTATTTTATTATCTCCATTGATGCTGCCACAGTACCACATGGTCCCATCTTCATCAAAGAAAAGAGAAGGATCAATACCAGGTGCATCCTTAATAAAGATTGGTTCCGAGTAAGGTCCTTCAGGAGAGTCTGCAGTTACAAAAAAATTGCCTCCACATCCTGTAGCTGTACAAATCACGTAATATGTACCTTGATGATAACGAATGGTAGGTGCCCATAATCCATTCGACGCTTTCAAACCATCTTTCATTTGTAGTTGGGAAGGACGGTCAAGCACATGTCCTATCTGCTCCCAGTTTACCAAATCCTTACTATGAAAGATAGGTAAACCCGGAAACCATTCAAATGAAGAAGTTACCATGTAATAGTCATTCTCCACCCTACAAATAGAAGGATCAGGATGAAACCCTGGAAGAATAGGATTCTTAAACGTTTTTTGCGCAGATACATTAAACGAAAAAATTAGTAGGAGCAATGCAAGACACATACGTGCCCAATTTGTTTTATTCATCTTAGTCTATTTATTTAAAAGTTAATTCATTATTCAAATACAATTTCATTCTGTCAGGTTATTGCTGCTCCCTGATTGCTTTATAAATTCTTTAGGAAGCATGCCAAAATGTTGATGAAAACACTTTGTGAAATAGGATGCACTAGTAAATCCGGTAAGCGATGCTATCTCATTAACCCTATAACCACTTTCACACAATAAAGAGGCAGCACGTTTTAACCGTTGTAATCTAATATAATCATTAGGTGTAAGGTCCGTCACCCCCTTTATTTTTCGGTGTAAACTTGAGCGACTCATATTCATTTTTTCTGTCAGTACATCCACACTGAATTGCGTATTATCTATGTTCTTTTCGATAATCTCATTCATTTTCTTCAAAAATAACTCATCTGTTTTTGTAAGTGCTACAACATTTGCTTCAATGAAAGGACGTTTGTAGAATAATTCTTTAATGGACTTTCGATTCATAAGCAGATTTTGAATTTGTGCCATAAGATATTCTAAAGAAAACGGTTTTTCAATATAGGCATCTGCTCCCAATTCCAATCCATTTATACGACTCTCCAAATCAGATTTAGCACTTAATAAAATAACAGGAATATGGCTATACTCTACAGTCTCCTTGATATTTTTGAGCAACTCCATACCATCCATATTGGGCATCATAATGTCACTTACAACAATGTCTATATCAAATTCCTTAAGCACCTTCAATGCCTCCAAACCATCAGCAGCTCTATATACATCGTATTTATCCATCAAACGTTTTGATATAAAGTCCTGCATCTCCAAATTGTCTTCAACAATCAACATAGCCGGCTTCTCTGAAAACTTCACATTTGTTATACTAATAGACTCTTCATCTTTCAGTTCAATATCATCTGTTCTTATTTGATGAAAGCATGGTAAGTTCAGCACAAACCGATTCCGTTCTATACATGTGGTATCAAGTATCAGTGAACCTCCATGTAATTGTGCCAAAGAACGCGCCAATGGCAAACCCAAACCTCTCCCAGAACTTATCGGCCCTTGAGATGAGACTTGCACAAATGGTTCGAAAATGGCTTCTCTCATTGTTGGTTCAATCAACTCTCCATCATTTTCAACAATAACACAAAAACTATTATTTGCTACAGTGGTTAATTCTACTTTTATTTCTGAGAGAGAATACTTTGAAGCATTTGTAAATAGATTACTTATAATTTTTGTAAATGCTTCCAAGTCTACATCAGCAAACAAAGAGTCTTCAGGTAGTAATAATGAAAACTCACGTTCATGTTGTTCACTCGGTAGCTTAAAACGCCTATAAATAGACTTAAGTAATAAATTTATATCAGTGCGTTCAAAATTCAATTGTACTCTTTTTGTTTCTACTCGCTGAAAATCAAGCAACTGATAAGTAAGTGAAAGCAAACGCTCCGTATTTCTCATCATAATATCCAATGTTTCTTGCGTATTCTTATCCAATGATTTGTTACGCATAATATATTCCAGCGGAGTCTTTATTAAAGTAAGCGGAGTTTTTATCTCATGTGCTATATTAGTAATAAATTCCAATTTGGCATGATAAGATTCACGTTCCTTTTCATGCTCTAATTCTTGCATTAATTTCTGATGCTTTTTATTCACTTTCTGCTGATTATAGGACATGAGAAGCACAATTAATGCAAGTATCAATATGCAATAAATAGTATATGCCCACACACTTTTCCACCAAGGACTATGTATCTGTATAGTAAGTGAACGAGCTTCCTGCCACTGCCCTACACTGTTTTTAGACTTTATTTGTAATATGTACTTACCCGGACGTAAATCAGAATATGAAATACGCTGCACATCCGTGTAAGACCAGTCCTTATCAAGACCTTCTAATCTCACACAACAAGCATCGTTTGTCGTTGCCGCATACTTCAATACCGCAAAATCAAAACTAATAAAGTTTTGGTCATATTCCAATTCTAACTCATTTGTATGAATAATAGAATGCTTCAAAGGCGAATCTGCTCTAGGAATAACTTCTTTATTGTTAATTTGAAACCCTGTTAGATAAACAGTTGGGAAGCTTAAATCATCTTTAATATTGAGAGGGTCAATAACAACCAAACCTCCAATGGTTCCAAAGTAAAGCTTTCCACGACTGTCTTTATATGCAGAGTTATAATTAAATTGATTAGAAATTAATCCTTCACTTTTAGTAAATACCCGAATATTACCAGACAAAGGATTAAGCCGCACTAAGCCACGATTAGTTCCTACCCAAATATCCCCAAAGTCATCTTGAATTGGGCTGAAAGCTGTATAATCTGGGAAACCATCCTCAATAGTATAGTGAGAAAATTGCTTGTCATCAGGATTATAACATAATAAGCCATATCCAATTGTACCCATCCACAACCAGCCATCTTTATCTTCATAAACATCCACAACTTTATTAATCCAATGTCCAGTTTGCCTTTGAATCTCAGAAATAAAATCAACTCTTTTTGAATCAAAAGTATAACATACAAGTCCTCCACCTACTGAGGCAAGCCAAATATTACCATGACGATCTTCACAAATATTATGTACGTACATGTTAGAAAAGCCGTTTATCCGCGTAAATGTCCCTTCCTTAGGACTGAACCAATATAGTCCACCTTGCGTGCATATCCAAATACGGCCTTTTGTATCTTGATAAATAGCATAAATTGAATTTTGTACATTGTAGCGTTCGTCTGATATATAATATCTTTTCACCGCTCCAGTATTAAGATTATAAATATTGAGTCCACCAGAATATACCCCCACATAAAGTTCATCATCAATTACACATAATCCATGAACATTATAGTGCTCCAAGTGAGCGCTAACAGGAATAATACTTTTTTCTTGTGAATTGAAGTAATTCAAACCAGCATCTTCTGTTCCAATCCAAAGATTACCCATGGAGTCAGATCTGATTTCTCTTACAACCCTTCCTTTAAGAGATGTTTTAGTCGCTATTGGATAGTATGACTCAATATACCTATTTTCATTGATGGACATATAATTGATACCACCAAAATAAGTACCAACCCATAGTCCATTATCGCTATCACGATAGACAGCATAAATAGCATTGTCAGAAAGCGAACGCTTATCAAAATAGTCATTTACACATTTTGATGCTTTCTTTTGTATTTCATCATAAAGATACAATCCTGTTTCTGTTGCCAACCAAAGCCCATTATCACTTATTTGTATATCATGTACATAAAGAGGCTCTTCTACACTTTCTCCTATTTTCAAACATTGAACGGTTTTGTCATTTAAATCGTATCTCACCACACCTGAATATTGAAAGCCCATATAAATATAATGTCCATTACCAGTTATCACCTGCATACCATCATTCTCGGCATTGAGGCAGTCTATTTTAACAGCATGATAATTTCCTGTTGTATAATCAAGTTGTATCAAACATTCTTTATCACCGCCAATCCAAACATTATCGTCATTATCAATCCACATAGCTGTAGCAGTAACTTTTGATACCCCAACTTTTAAATTTGCAAAGGAATAAAATTGGCACCTACAAGTTTGGGGATCATAACTATATATGCCTTCATCCTTTTCCAAAAAGAACAAGACTCCTTTTGTATTTGCCTTTACTGACAGAATCATCCCCTTTGGACTACGTCCCTCCACTGTTTTGATCTGTACCTGCCTTAAAGAATCTCCTTGAGTATCATAACAAAGGATACCTTGAGCACCCATCCAAAGTGTACTGTCTGGAGCCAAGCATAGTGAAAAAATACTATTTATACCTTGCGAATTATTTGGAGAACATTCACTCTTATAAACTTTCACTTTGTTACCGTCGTAACGGTTCAGGCCATCGCGTGTAGCAAACCACATAAATCCATACGCATCCTGTATAATGGCAGTAATATCATTGTGAGACAAACCATCATCCATAGTAAGATGTGAAAAATGATATTGCCGTACATCTGCATTTAGTGTAGCGCTCAAAATCATTACCAAGCCCATTAAACAGATACGTATGATTTTCATATTTATAAACTCTATTTATTAATATAATAAGTGGTAGATTCCTAAACTTACTTCACGAACTCATTAATTTTTAAATTCATACCTCCTTCAACAGAAATAGGCTTTCCTTGTACAGTACAACCTGTGATGTTTACATTGCGAACACAGTACTGTGCATCCTTTCCTAATATTTGCGATTCTACTCCATCCATATCTGATAATATATGTATATTTTTAACTTCTACTCCATCAATTGTGCTATTTCCAGTACATTCACGCCAGCTTTTATTTGTAATTTCAAAATCAATTAATCTAGGAGCCTCATTTCCTGGAAATTCGAAGCTTTCAATATAAAAATTCTCAAATCGTACTTTCTCAATATGAGTGGAGTCAAATGCATTGATTACCATTGCTCTTTTACATTTCATGACATCAATATTACTAAATGTAATATTACTAAATTTCTTCACACAAGTCTCAGTACCAATCTTCGCTGCAGCTGAGTTGCTCATAGTTAAAATCCTGTCAAACAAAATATTTTCAGTTGTCCAAACCCGTTCATTGTCCAGCCCCTTAACTACCACGTTATCATCACCTGCATGAATAACTGCGTTTATGAGTGAACAGTCTTTCGACGAATCGAAATCAATTCCATCTGTATTGGTCCAATTTCTCACAGGACGATTATTCAACACCTTAAGATTTCTAAAATGTACCTGCTCTGAACGATACACACGAGTATTCCAAAAAGTAGGATCGCGAAGTACAACACCATCAAAAACAATATCCTTACAGTTAGAAGCATAAACTAAATAAAATTCACGCGCACCATTTTTACGCAATCCACTCCAACCGGCTCCATCTATTGTACCATATCCCAATATACGAAAATGGTCCACACTATCTATACGAATTAAACATTTCTCCTGGTAGTCATTAGGATTAACACTACCCATAAGCAACGCATCATCTGCCAAAAATAGCGAAAGATTACTACGCATATTAAGCTGCCCGGTTCGGTAAATGCCTTTAGGGAAATACAATACGCCACCTTTTTTTGCGGTTTCATCAATGGCCTGCTGTATCTTCTCAGTACAAAGCGTATTTCCTGTACTGTCTATATCATAATCTTTTATATTCACAAAAGTCTGATTCTTAAGCTCAGCCTGATAGTCTATAAATGGATTAATAAGCAGATAAAGGTCCTCCATGTTATTAATTTTTACCACAAAAAAGCCTGGCCCATCTACAGTAAAAGTCAACTCATTTCCAACTACCTCACCTTGAATACCTTTTCTTAATGGGCTTATGCGATAACTTTGGATATCCTCCTGAACTGTCACCACAATCTTCATACTTGCCTTTCCATTACAAACGACTTGTGTGTAATGAATAGGAATATCCAATTTTGCCATTTTCTCAACAGCCGCTTTCACTCCATTAACACTTACACAGAACTCTTTACTAAGCGGCTCATCGCCTAATGCCGGAAGTAAACGAGGTTCATTGACTGGTTCACAGGCAATGAACAGAAAACCAGCAATAATTATACTAAACAGTGTTTTTACATATTTATTCATCTTTTTCTACTTTAAAAATGGATATAGATTGTACTATTACTCACAGAACAGGTTACCCACATATTTCACATTACTGCATTCTTTTAAATTGATAAATTTGTTCTTACCAAGCATAGGCATTACACAATTCCTTAACAGCACCCCATCAGTTCGGAATACATCAACAACAGGGGCATCCTTAGAAGTAACATTACCTATCAAATTATCGAGTACTATTTGATTACCACACGTTATATTAAATGACGATTTTTCATTTACATTCAGTAATTCTATATTACGCAGAGTCAAATTCTTCACATAATTGGCTTCTAATCCTCGTTTACATACCATGCGAATATCCTCTAGCACAATGAACTGTGGAGGAGCTTCGGCCAATCCTATAATATTAATAGCCTGCTCTACATTCGTCCCGATAATGTCTTTGAAACGAATATTTTTGAAGAACGGGGTTGATTCTGTTACCGGATAAATTTTCCCGCTAACCCCTTCGTAGCCCATATCAATCGAAATACCTTCACGCAGGTTTTCCATGATAATTCCACTTGCAAAGATATTCTCTACTGTTCCACCTCGTCCACGTCCAGTCTTCACACGTAAGCCACGTAATGTTCCTTTGAAAACGCAGTTCATAACTGTGACATTTTTTATTCCTCCTGACATTTCACTACCTATTCCCACTGCACTACGTCCATGAGCAAACGTACAATTTGATATGACAATATTCTCACAAGGAATACCTTTCTTGCGTCCATGCTCATTGTAACCAGACTTCAATGTTATACAGTCATCACCACAATCTATATAACAGTTTGATATCCTCACCCCGTTACAACAGTCTGGATCAATGCCATCTGTATTAGGTGATTCATAAGGCTGAATAATAGAAATGCCATCAATAATAACATTTCGGCAATACACTGGGTGTACTGTCCATGAGGGAGAGTTAGTTATAGTCAAATCTGCAATTTTCACATTCTCACAACGGTATAAATTAATCATACGCGGACGTGGATATTTTAACGGTGAACCTTCGGGATTTTCCGGTTCACGTTCCCGGATACCTGCAGCTGTACGCATTTTGTCAGTTTCCCAAAAGGCATCCCACCATGCTTTTCCCTGTCCGTCAATTCGTCCACGACCAGTGATTGTCACATTCTTTAAATCATGTCCTGTAAAAAGTGAAGCATATACTTTTCGTTCAATACCTTCCCAGGATCCGTTTATAATAGGTGTGTTTGCTATATCATTGCTAAAGTAAATTGTAGCCCCCGAACAGACCTCAAACTCAATATTACTTCTCAAGAATAAAGGACCACTTACATAATCTCCTGCAGGTACAATAACCTTTCCACCTCCTCTATCAGAAGCAGTATCTATGGCCTTTTGGAACGCCTCCGTACACAGTGTATGATTTCCAATAGCTCCATAGTCATTCACATTGAAATATTGCCCTAACATCATCAGTGGCATCATGCTACAAATCAGAAATAAGTATGCTTTCTTCATAAATTATATATTATTTCATTTTTACTCATTGTCCATGTTTACAACATCTTAATTCAATCGGTCCCAACACGCCTGATGGAACGCTGTCCCAAAGCTTAGCACTAAAATTACGATATGCAACGTCCACCAAAAAAAACGTTTGCCATTTCACATCGTTACGGTCCATCCATATCATTCTATTTGCATCAAGGTTACGCACCTCAATACGAAGTCGATTGTTTTTCTTTTTAAGCAAGGAAGCATTAATATTCAGATCAAACGGTACTGCCCATAGTTCCCCAACATATTGATTGTTTATCCAAACTTTAGCTGTCTCACGAACATCGCCTAAAGCAAGCTGATAATTATCACATTTCACATCAGGGAGATTGAAAGTTGTCTCATATACTCCTATACCACTAAAATACTGAGCCATAGTATCTGGAGCCTCAGTCCAACTCCCTATAGCAGTGGTATGATAAGATGCAGGTACTTGTGGTTTTCCCTCTTTGAAAGATACTTTCCAATCACCATCTATACGGAAAGAGGCAATTGCATTATGATAATTCCATATAGGAGCATTGTTATCTGCAAATAGTTTGATAAAGCAGGATTCCCCCGGCTTTAATTGTAAATAAACTCCCTTATTTGATATTCTAGCCATCCCCTCTTCACCTGTCAACGGATTATAAAGCGTTATATTCTCTGTAGTTCTACCGAGTTTAATCCAGCCTTCTTCAAACTCATTACTTTGATTAGCAACAAAGTAAATTATGCCTTGTTTATTCCGCATACGTATGAATTCCAAATTTTGGGTGCCAAATTTCTCTTGTATCACACCAGAACGTTTAATAGCATTGCAAAACTGAGCATCCACTTGGACATTATTATAACCTTTCATCTCATCCAACAATGAATAAAATTCTTTACGCTGTTTTTCAGATACATAATAACCTGGAATGTCACGAGGCATTCTATATGCAAAAACAATTTGAACGCCTTTCTCTGCAAACTGTCTGAGTTGACGTAGCGTTGAAAGTGGCATACGCTTACAACAAGGCACAACAATAGTAGTGTAAGCAGATTTTCCTGGTGTTACGATTTTACCATTAACTGCATCTGACATAATAATCTGCCTATCGGATATATAATCAAAATCAAAACCTTCACGTTTCATTGTACGTGCAATATCACCTATGTCCTGACGGTAGAACCAAGTATCAGGATTGTGTATGGTAAACATCTTTAATTTACTGCGTCCATCTTCATCGTCCGATTCTGTCCAAAAGTCATGCATAGGTACATACAGTAGTACCTCATTATCTGTTAAACTATTCTGTAACAGATGTTGGCAGCGCGCGACATAGAGTGAAAAGTTCGGAATTGTTTCCTTGAAAGCACTGGTTATTCCAAAATTAGCTGCAGGATAAAACCTCCATCCTGGAAAATCTATTTCTTTGGGTGAATAAGCACCACAAGTCAACATTATATGGTTGATTCCACTTATATACAACTCATCAATTTGCGGTTTTACCTGTGATAATGCCACCTTAAAATGATCACCCAACCAAGTAGCTGTTTCTGATGACGTGAGAGACTTACCCATTACGTGCGATGCAGATGAAGCAAATTTTAATAGCATCTTATCTGGGCGACCAAAAGACTTTTCGTTATATACTTTGTCAATCCGCACATTCTTTATATTCAGTGGACTGGCACCAAACGATTCAGTTTGAGGGATATCTGAAGCCCCATATAAATCGAGCCAATTAGCCGGAGTTCCATGAGCTTGTTCCACAGTTTTTACTCCATGACTATTCGCCCACTCATGCCATACTTTCACAAAATTATCCAATAGAAGATCAGACACTGTTTCACGATAATCACATAATACTCTACGCGCTTCATCACTTTTGTTCGAAGGATCAAGTAAGTAAAGTACTTTTCTTAAATCATAACCTCGACGTATTTTGAATTCATCTAGCAATACAGGAGTATAATCAGCTCCATAAACCTCGTATGAGTCATTGAAAGTTGAGCGCAAGTCTGACCGTGATTGAAACAGAGCATCAAATCTTTTCAAATATTGATGGACCGTATTTTTATCAAAATGATCTATTACCAATCCCTCGCCTCCCAATCCTGAACGTTTCGTCCGTTGTCCGGTAGGACAAGAAAATAAAGCATATACATCATATTTTTTTGCA
>ENA-USYP01001787-USYP01001787.1-human-gut-metagenome-genome-assembly--contig:-NODE-1787-length-15042-cov-5.898229_pt1 | contig 15042 bp, 13 predicted proteins | sample MGYA00250065_ERZ773512 | MGnify/ENA primary metagenome ERZ773512 (study PRJEB29103, sample SAMN06112003) | human gut metagenome | biome: human gut; feature: ankylosing spondylitis patient; material... | reverse complement strand
TCGCATGGCGCCCGCTGCGCAGAGCCTGGCCCGGGGATGGCTTTTTTAATGATACGGCGACCACCGAGATCTACACTCTTTCCCTACACGACGCTCTTCCGATCTAGCATCTTTGAAAAAAGAGCTATGGGTCAAAGGTGTCACCATTCCCCCTTTGAGTTCCACAGACCAATTATCTCCTATTTTAATACCCTGTAAAGCATTTTTAGCATTTTGGGCATTTACAGCAAAAGCTCCTATCACAAATGCCGATACAATGATAGATTTTTTCATAATAAAAAAACATTAACTGATTATCCAATAAAAATTATTATAAACTGTATTTTATTTTTTTCTTACCCAAAAACTTTTTTAAATGAAACAGCACTTTCCTCTCATTACCTTTGCAATCTTCGACCAAGCCACTTTCAGCACTCCTTTTCTGTTTAGATCTTCAAACAGTAAACTGGGTGAAAACAGTCTTGATAAAAAATATATGTTTTCATTTCCAGTCGGCCATGCAAGCATATTACAAGCAAAATGTATATAAAAAAGCAACACTCCGACAATCATTGCATACACTGCACTTTTATTTCGCAGACAAAATTAAACAGGCATCACCGTCATCCAGATATTTATTTATGTACATTCTATTTTCATAATAAATTGATTTACAGAATATAAATAAAATAAAGCATGTACATTTTAATTTAACAAACAAAAATTTTCTCTTATACAATTACAGAAATCAGAAGAAAAATAAACAAGTTATACGGCAGCTTTTCAGAAGCAGGAAGTAAGTATCTTAGCAAGTATACAACCAACTCCGAAAGAAAACGATTATTTTTATCGTATTCCATACAGACCAGAAATCAACAAATAAAGCAAAGGAAAACAATTTCCTTTGCTTTATCGGAACACCCAATTAGCGGATACTCCATTTTTCTTATTCTTGCTTAACTAAAAACTATAAACAGAAATATTAAAGTTTATATTATAACTTCTTACATAGATAAATCTACAGGAAGCGGAGTCCATCCTTCTACGTCAACAGTAAAGGTAATAGGCTTAAGAATATCTTCTCCACCATGAGTCGGGTCTGTCGGATCCACATTCTCATCGCCTCCGCCACCGGTAGGTACTGTAGGATCCGGGTCAAGTTTACCGCCACCGCTATTGGTACCGAAGAACTCTAATGTATATATATATTTCTTTCCGGGTTCCCATGTCTTATCCTTTTCTGTAGTACCGATCGCAACAGCCGAGAAACCATATTTACCTGCTGCAGTAGGGAAAATTTGAGTTTCAACACCGCCACTGACGTTAGAAATACGGCACAATACAGAGATATAACTACCCCTATTTGTCTCTGTATTATTTTTATTGTTCCATGCAGTTATACTTTGCGGAATAAGCATGAAGTTTCCACTGGCAGTAGGCATTACAGACTGTGCGGCATCAGTCAATGTCACAGCAGAAGCACCTTGAACCATATAGGACACTTTGTTCGATCCTGCCGTCCATAAAGTACGAGCAAGCTCATTACCCACACCACCTTGTGTTACTGCTGAAGGATAGGTAAAATCACCACTACTTACAGCCTGAGCAATTTTCACACCAATGATTTCTACTTTCATGTTGGAGCTCGAACATTTAGCTTTAACCTCTATCTGCGAAAGCGCATGCTTGAAATACATAGGAACTCCCGTAGTAGCATTAGTTTGCATAGTTCCGGTATTATAGGCAATGACAAGATCTTGTTGGTCGGTAACAGTAGCAGAAGGTGTATAACCAGTAATTTTTTTCTCAGTACCACTTATCGTAACCCCTGCAGTAGAGGTGGGAGCATACGCATAAAAATCTAATTGCTGAGTTGCAGTATTCGGCCAAAAGGTTTTTGGAGAAGCACTCCAACCCGAAGAACCCTTAGTAACAGTCATCACGCCCCACTGCGCTGTACCATTAAGGGCTGTTACACCGAATGATGAGATATTCGCAGCCGTTGTTTCAACTGTACGAGTAGAAGCTTCCACAAGCGGACGGAAATCAATAGTTCCCTTTTCTTTCACGTCAACAACTTCATCATTCGTACATGCTCCCAGAACCAATAGACCTGAGAGCCCTAAGATCAATTTACTTTTCATAAATAATACTCATTAATTGTTTTAGAATTGATTGTATAAAAAACGATTTCTCGATTTTCCATTTTTACATTTGAATTTCTACAGGTACTTCCTGCCAACCATCCACTTCGGGTTGCAGTCCGCTTTCATCCTCTATGGGTTTAGGTAGAGGAAGGCCTTCGAGCAAAATATGCACATGACGCAAACCGACGGCTTTCGACAATTGTGCAGTTATATCATAAGTGTTATAATATTTTCCCACACCGGGAATATCTACATATATAAACAGCCAATGCTTAAGACCATCGTCTTTTGAATGTCCGAAAGCCAGAAAGTCGGCCGTAATGGTCGATGACTCGTCATGACGAGTCTCAAAAGGTACTGTCACAGGAGTATTATCCAAGACATTACGTCCCACCATCAACCCTCCTGAAACACCAGTAATCGCTCCTGTAACATTAGAAGAAGGTATACCTTCCAAGTTTATCACATTTCTGATTTCCACTGTGTATCGACAGACCGACGTATCGGGATATAACGTGATAGATTGTCCCTGTTTTCCGGCCACGATATTTACATCCTCTTTTCGGTCGGACCATAACATATCCGGAGACCTTCGTGCACTTTCATTGTCAGAAATGTTTCTGGGAAGTCCTGTCATCGACGCATCCGTTGTATAAGCTTTAAAGTTTTCGAAACGATCTACATTCGTATAGATCACCGATGTGATATCATTGTTTATGCATAATACCCGATAACGTCCGGCAGGAACAGAGATCGCACCGCCATCACGTCCGGCAAATTCATAAGGAATCATTTTCCCTCCATCTATCGGGAAGAGATAGAGTCGCATACTTGCAGGTCGTGCTAATGGAGCATTCTTCCAATCGAAGACCACTTGCAGTTTTTCCGCATGAAAATGATCGTAACAAAGTTCCTTATGTTCACAAGCTGTAAACAGACATAACAGCGTGCCGATCGTCAGAAAATATATCTTTCTCATTGTTTCCCTCCTTTCTTCATATTATAGTTTCCTCGCCCGAGCAGCCATACAAGTGATACCTCAGCTTTGGTAGGACCGAACCAGTGGCGTTGCTTTGTCTGTTGCCACACATAATGATTATCCTCAGGCAGATATTCATAGTATGTTCCGCCCCAATATCCCAAACCGATAACAAAATCAAAGTTCAGTCTGCGAAGTATCGGCAAGGAATATCCATATTCCACCCCCGCGACATAACTCATTTTCTCCCACAACGTACCTCCGGGTTTACCACCCATATACCCCCGTCCTCCAACTTCGAAGTCATAAGTGAATATCTGTCCGTAAATACCCAGATGATGTCCTGTCAACGGACTTCCTCCATCGGGCCGGCCGATATATTTCCGTATAGCAAGCTCTCCCCCATAGAGACGCCAATAACGGTGTCGTACGTTATTTTTCCACCAAGCGTACATCCAATTTGCACCTACCGAAAAACCTTTTCCCAAATAGAATTCCACTCCGGCATTAGGGACCATCATGATATCATAAAGCAAATTGGTCTTGACGGCCATGTAAAACGGAGTGATAGGCTGCGGCTGTACAGTCAGTACCATTACACTATCTTCAGAATCCGGCTCACCCATCGGAACAGGTACAATTTGTGGGCAGTTTTCCAACGTATCGGTTTCAGGTAACGTTCTTTGTTCAGGAAAACGATTGACAACAGAGCACTGCACTTCGACAAACGAACGTCTCAATTCGGGAAAGAAATGTTTCTCCATATATCGCCAGCAAGAGCCACCAAAGAGGTCCATTAACCGTTTTTTGCGACTATCCGCCACGACACCATCTTTCACCACCCATTCTGGAGTATTTTTCAATATGAGCAACACCTCATCTTTGTGAGGCATATTGGAGCGTTCTACTTTGTCCCGCAAATTATCCCAATCAATACCGAGTTTTTTATCGGTAATCATCAAGGCCTGTTCTGCAGAAAGGCGTTCGACAAGGTAATTACGGATATTATTAGCCCGCTTCTCTGACAATACTTTATTAAAAAGGAAACTACCTTCAGGAGAGGCGGTAGAAACAATACTGAAATGATTTATACGAAATATACTGTCGGACGACAATACACGGAAAAATCTCAGTAGACTATCCAACCGATTTTGGTTGTCCATATAAGCGGGGTCCAACCGATAAGAACCCTGTCGATAATAAACCTCCACAGTAAAAGTATCAGAGACCTTATCCTCGTCTGCCCACATAGTTGCACAGCAAACGGACAACGTACAAAACAATAATATTTTTTTAATTGTCATAATATATTGATTTTGGAGGCCAAAGATAGGGGTGTTTTATCAGTATATTAGAATTTCTTTATGTACATCAAAATACACACAATAAACTAACAACCAATAATTTAACAAAAACAAAGATGTACAAATCTCCTCAAGGCATCCATAAAAACACAAGAATCATATATTATTTGATAAATTTTCCCTTCCAATATAAAAAGAATCGTATCGAACTCAATTTATCGAGTAAGCATACGATTCTACCAAGTTTAGCAGTTACGATCCGTAATTTTCCCGAGATACGATTGGGCGTCTTATTTCCGCTACGAGATAAGGTTCTATCTCCGGGCAGAAAGCTGAACAGAGTCTAGTTTCTCATGCAACCTAACATATTTTCCGGCAAGAGTTCCTCCTCCGGAACAGAAGAAGTATAAAAGGTTCGGTGTATCGGAAGAGATAGTCAACGTATCAGAAGAAAGTACGAACCAAATATGAGCATCATCATATTCTGAAACCAGCGTATCTCCTCCAAGAGATAGCACCGCAGGGCCTTCGAAAGAGCAGCTTTCCTTTTTAATATCCGCTCGGGAATGGATCGCAATATCGGCTGTAGAGTCGGTCAAAGCGACGATCGAAACCACACTCCAATCGTATCCTTCGGCACGTCGAGCATATCCGTCAGTCACATAGTTTCCGACATATTCCTGCATATCGGGCTTATTTAATGACCCTTTCTCTTCCGTACCACAGGAGACCAAAAACAGCGCAATCATTATGCAAACATATTGTATCACAAATTTTTTCATATCATAATATTAAAAAATACAAGATCCAGAAACAAAGCAAGAAAGAAGAGTATCCAAAAGATACATCATTTTTCATAAAACATAACATACAATAATCATCTATACTGTACAATCCCAACTATGATGGGATATTTCGTTCGCTACTCTCTCTATTCTCGGATAGGACGCACACAGTTTCCGAGTGCTCGATTACTGATCGATCTTGGATCTAAAACTTTCTGAGAGATAAACAGGCATCGACCGGCAAACTGACCAATCGACATGGCTGTCCAATAGAAACATTCACGCCCAACGTTACCCATATTACCATCAAGATAGTCACGCCACCCTGCATATGCAGGAAAAAATATCTGCGTTTCTGTTTCATTAGGGTTACAATACAAATTCCATCCTTTTTCATTCTCATCCCAAACTCCATTAATCGCAGTTTTTATATTTTCGAAAGATCCAGATTTCGTGAACCCGGTAAAAGCGTCATCTGCCGGAGTCTTGAACCCAACAGGACAAGGATCATAGATAGTCTTGACAACCAGGTTATTATTACTGCTATTTTTGCTATTATTAGCACTCCATAGGTTAAGATAGGTATTATCTCCCAACCTTTGTTCTTGTATGATATTGGGCTTGAGAATATAGTTTTTGATACAATCAATACCGTAAGTAAACGACTCTACTACAGGATTATCGGTAAAAGATGTACCGGTCTTATCATACCAGATCTTATTATCGTCGGTAATATCATCATAAGGCTGGAAAGGATCTTTTCGCCCCCATTGATAGAAAGTATTCCCACCACCGATCATAAACAATCGGGCGGTTTGTTTAACCGTTATGATTGTTACAGCTTCCTCAGCGATAAATTTAACCTTACAGTTTCGTTCAGCATAAGTAAATGTATTACCGTCACACCAACCTAAGTTGACAGGCATAAACTGATATTTTATATTCTGGCGGTTAGTTACTTCAATCGTATTATTAATATTCTCGTCTGTTACCCAAATATGCCAAGACCAAAGTACTATATTATGGTTATCCTTTATGGAGATAACAGCATTGCCTTGTTGTATGGTGTTTTTGTCTATCTTGAAAGAGATATTTCCACCGTTTACTCCATTATTGTATTTAATATCGGTAACCAAAGCTGGTGCATCTTGCCAAACGAGTTCGGCTTTGGTGGGAACACAGCCGTTGTTCGTCAGATAAGGGTCGGTAATACCGTTTCCCGCATGGTTGATGAACGGATTCAAAATATCAGGGCCTGATGCAGCAGTAGAGGTATATGCAGCAGAATTGTTTTTTCCGTTTTTAATTGCATTGCCATAAACCAACGGAAAAGAGTAATATCCCGGAGCTCCTACCACATAGCAGTTAGCGGTATTCTCCACAGCAGCCTCACCTCGACTGTTTGACAAATTGTATGGAATAGAAATAGATCCTTTTTCTGTAGCCTCCTTTAAAGCTACGGCATGCGGACTACTGCTTGTCCCATTTTGCATATTTACCGTTGCGTTGAAAGATGCCGCAGTCATACCTCCCTCCCCGCTTGTCGTGAATGCGGTGAGCCAGTCGGGCTTAGTGTCGCTCCAGGTAGTTCCTCCGTCGGTGGAGAACTGCGCCTTCCATTTTACGGGCACTTTCTCTCCTTTGCTGTTTTCCTTGTAGCTGGTCACGCTATAATTATTTGTCCCTCCGGTATAAGAGAACCCGGCCGGGGGATTGACCGTCAGCACGTATTCCCAATTAAGGGAAGAGGTCGAGACCTTATAGGTCACGGTATTTCCCATAGGCCATTCGCTTCCCGCTATATTTCCCGTGAGGATACGTTCGCCCGTCCCGTCATCGAAGACGATCTCTATCTTGGCATTGTCGGGCAATGTCTGCGGAATCATCATGAAGGTCTGCGCTTCACTGGTAATCGGAGAGTTTTCTGCTCCGGCAGAGCTTGTTAATATCTGGGAGAAATCTTTCACCGTACCAATACCGCTCCATGCATGTGTCTCAAAACGGTAAACTCCCACCGAGTTCACCCCCTTAAGCGTCACGCTCTTCACCGTTCCGGCCTTCATGTCGCTTCCGCATACAAACCTGACGGCGGTCAGCGCATGGTGGAAAAGGAGATCGACCGAGGTGTTGGTGTTTCCTGAAATCTCTGTGGAGGCAGCTACAAGCAGATCGTGCTGTTCGGCCACATCTGCCGGAATCGCACAGGTGATGGTCGGTGCTCCTGCCGATCCCCGATCGGAAAGGCGATAAGCATCGCTGCCTTTCGGAGCATAGGCAAAAAACTTCATTTTGTAGGCGTCCCCCGGCCAATAAGGATTGGAGTCGGGTATCCACGAGCTGCCTTTCTTGGCCACCGATGCGTCATACATGAAATCGGGGAGCTGCGTACCGTCCCACGCTCCGGTATATGAATAGGCCGATATCCCGAACGTGTCGTACATGTTGTCCCTGTTGCGCGGAACGGCGCGTGTGGCTGGGGCTGTGTCATCGTCAAACGGAGAAGCTATGCTGTCGGCATATAAGGTATGCAGGAAAAGCGGAATCGTTCCCTCTGCCTGCAGGGCAGAAACCGAGGATCGGGTGGCGGCTTTCTGCCTGTCACCTCCGAGGTCGACCCAAGCGTTCTGAACCCGGGGTGTGAAGCGGATACGGTCCGAGGGCCATATCCGCTCGTTCTCATCATTACAGGAGAACAGGAAAAGGAAGAGGACCAAGACTGTACTGGCCAAAGATCTGAAAAGTAAACACTCTGATTTATACATTGCGGTTGTATCTAGTTTTAACATATATAATGATCATAAATATTTAACGCAAAAGTAATTGTATTTGGAGCATCAGATAGAATTGCCTTATGTACAATTATTTTGTTTAAAATATTAGAAAATAATGCATTATGTTTTTATTACATGCACATTTGACGATGGCGTTGTTTTCTTTCATGCAGGAAGCGGAAATATCCCGGAGTTTTTTATATCGATCGAGGCATACCGACTCTCGTAGTTCGGACTGAATTTTCCGATGCAGAAAATATCATCAGGACATTGTTGCATTTTTCCCGGTTTATAAAGACGTTGACATTCCTTCTTGAAAAAGGAATCAATGTGGAATTCTCTTGACTCTGATCTGATTAAAATTCAGACAGAACGATGACCCTGAGCATAGATCCTATTCCTGACCGGGCATTTATGCCCTGATCGACTTACCCTCTTCTCGGTAGAATTTGTCTTCTCTATTTTTCTATCAAGCATATCGATGAAAATGAAAAGAATATCGGAAAACCGATAAAAAAACGGACGCCTGTCCTCATGGGGTAGGAACAGGCGTACCACAAACTAAATTATGAGTCTATCTTCACAGGCAGTCGCCTGCCTTATATCACCAGTTTTAACGGGCAGGACTTCAGGATTCTATTTGCTTCACAGCAAATGAAGATTTTTCAAGATCATAGACATTCGATCCAACACAATTTCACATTCAATATCTTCATGCCGGAATTCGGACAACAGCTTCTTAAAACTGTTTGATGAAATCATCGAGCGTCATACTATCGATCTGCATTTTATCTTTCAACCGCATTTTCTTCCTCGAAATACTTCCTTTGGCTATGTGATAGATTTCGGAGAGCAGGGAAAGGGAAAACTCCATTTTCAGCAAGCATGCGAAACGAACTTCCTCCTGTGACAGTTGCGGGTACGCCTCTTTCAGGCGGAAGGTAAAATCATTGAAACAGGCGTTCGTATTCTGGATAATAATGTCCCACTCTTCCTTTTTCAAGTGCATAGCCCCCTGCGAGTTCTGGCTTTTCATAAGAATCGGTACGGTTAGGGCATTTAAACGCTTGTAATACTCTAAACTCTGATTGAGAGAATCTATTTCAATAGACTCTCGTTCATGCCTTTCATGCAAGTATTTGATTTCAGCCTCCCGCCGACTGTTCCGGAGCTTAACCACAGCCAATTCCTTCTCTTTAAGGAGGAGCTCTACTTTTTTCTTGGCATGCTTGACACGGAACACAAAAGATATGACTAAAATAAGAAGCAACGAAAGAATAATAGCGAGCCTGTAATAGGCCAGCTCGCGCTCGGAAAGCTCCAGATCCATCTGATCGATTCTTTTCCGCTGTCGCTCGTGTTCCTAAAATGCATTAAGATTGCTGATGTATCCCACCTTGTTGTTCATCTCGAGCGAATCCCTACAACGAATACTTTTTTCTGCATATTCATAGGCGGCCTGAAATTCTTTCTCCTCTTTTTTCATCAAAGACATTTTAAAAAAAATATCATATTTGTCTTTCAACGGAAAGCTTTCGATGTTTTTCATAAAAACGCTCTCAGCATCCTTGTAACGTCTCATTTTCATATATATACTCCCTTTGATTATGTTACAAGAACGCTCCAATTCATAAGAGTGCGCATATCGTAGAGCAGCATCAATATAAAAAAGAGCCGTATCAGGCATGTTCATGCCCAAATATACTCGCGCCAGGTCTTTACTGCATTCTGCTCTCAAAGAATTGTTATTTTTCGGGAATAAGGCAAGGGCCTTGTTTAGGAAGTCTTTCGCCTGTGAAAATTGATTCTCATCTATGCGAAGTTCTGCAAACTCGTGCAGAGCTTTGGCCATATAAACGGAATCCTGCAGTTCTCCAGCTATGTTGAGAGCTCTTTTCAAAGATATTTCCTCCATGTCATACATCATTTTAAAATGATAAATACGGGCTTCTCCTATCTTGATGTCGAAAAGCCGCTGGATATCTTTTCCTACGAACTTTTCAGCTTGATTATAACTACTATTGGCCCGAAAAAAAGCATAATTATCGAAATGTATCCTTCCTAAATAATAGTATAATTGGCACAAACGTACAGAATCTCGTTCTTCTATGAAATAGGATAGCGAAAGATTCGACTTGTCTATAGGAATTTGGATACTATCAGAGGAAAGTACCTTAGCCTTGAACAGCAGAAAATAGTAAAGGGCCTTATCGGCCTCCCTAAAGGATGCCGTATCTATATCAAGTATTTCTCTTAGAGTTTTTTCGGGCATTATCTCCAAAGAGTTCTCCAACAACAATAGCGAAGGGTTATAAACGCTGTTGTCTCGACGTTCACATGAAAATAAACATACAACTACTATTATTATAATAATATATATTCTCAACTTCATATTTTCAAGTTTTTAATATTTCTTTCTTCGGGTAGTACAGATCAACAAAAGCAGCATGATTCGAAGAGGTGTCTTGACGTACATCACCGCCAAGAAAAAAATAATAAACAAATATTATACAAATAGCAAATCAACATGCACTCTCTTTCACTAGTTTTGCAAAAGAGAAATAAATCGTATATCTACTATTCAATTTGGTTGCAAAGGAAACATGATTTACACAGAAAAACAATTTTACATATGTACATCGTACCATATTTAATACACTAGTATATCGGCTTTTATCTATTTTATAAGATGTACATATTATTTTCGAACCGATATCGTGTCTCCATAAAAGAGGTATGAGGAGTGCAGTATATTGCCAACTTCCAATTGGTATGACTATAGAGCTATCTTTTCGACCGAATAGAAGCAAATATAGTAATCCCATTTTGATACGGAAGGGGTTGTTTCTGAAAGAGTATCCGTATATACGATTTTATATGGGCGATAAAATCCGACTGTTGTTGTTCAGCGGAGAAGGGATTTATTTCAGAGTTTATTCGTATAAGGATATTTTCCTAATTAATAAAGAGAAAGCTGATGTACGACATGTACAAGAGGGTTTGCTCGGAAAGAACAGACTTTGTAAAGATATAGAGCCGCACCAACAAAAAAGGTCACTCTACTCTATAATATTGATTTCCGAACAATTTAATGCCTACGAAAAAACACATTGTGATTTCAACTGACGAGTTAACAGCAAAAAACAGGATAATCAATGATTTGCGTCGATAGAGCCCAACTCATTGAAGAAACGACACTGCCTAAATTACACTATATTCGTTTCGAGCTTATCAATCGAAATTATAACGGGAGAAATAAAAGCTTTGCCAAATGACACTTCAGAATAGAAAATAGGCCTTTTATCTTTTATCAAATATAAGCAACAACGACAAAGGGGTATTACAGTCAAATTTTCGACCTTTTAACAACTATATAATAACGCATTAAGAGCTATCTAAATCTTACAATAAAAAAATATTATCAGGTCATTTTCACGTTTTCTTTCGATTTGTTTTGTCGTTTTTACTCGTTAGACAACTCATATCCTCCTCGTAAAAACGACAAAATATCTTCAAAAGAAATTTTTAAAACTAATCTGAGCAAAGTTTAAACAGGCTCTTACTCACTTATCAATTTAATAGATGCACTTTTTATTCCAGGTGATGATGCTTCAAAAATAATTGTACCGGCCTTCGATATTGTTTGCACAATTGCAGTCAATTGACCGCTGAAAAGTGTCATCTCCGGTTTCTGAAATGACTCGAGACTTGCCGGATTACCGTTTGCCGCAGCACGGAAAACGCCAGCACCTTTTACCTTGAATTTAATTTTTGACGTAGCATCCGGACATAAGTTTCCATCTTTATCTACAACCTTTACATTAATAAAAGATAGATCTTCTCCATCTGCCGCCAAACGATCTCGATCTGCCGTTAGCACTAAATGGTGCGGTTTCCCTGCCGTATGTACTTCTTTTTCGGCAACAGCTTTTCCTTCATTATCATAAGCAACCACTTTAACCGTTCCCGGTTCATAACGAGTATCCATCCACATTAATCGATACCGTTTCTGCCGTTCAAAACTTTTTTGAGCAGCATCTGTATAAGTGCTGTCTATACCGATACTCAGGTCTTTCGTTCTTTTCCCCTGACTCTTTCCATTAATGAATAATTCAGCTGAAGGATAATTTGTATATACAAATATCGGTGTAATTTCTCCTTCACGGCCGTTCCACGTCCAATGTGGCAATATATGTAACGTTTCTTTTTCCTTATTCCAATGACTCCGATACAAATAAAAACGGTCTTTGGGAATGCCTGCCAAATCTATAATTCCGAAAAGAGAACTATGACTAGGCCAATCGGTATAATAGGGAGTTGGTTCTCCTAAATAATCAAAACCTGTCCAAACGAATTCTCCTATACAATAAGGAAGATCTTCGTGTTGTATAAAGTCATCTTCCGGAAGATTAGACCACCCGCAATGCTCTACATCGTAAGATGAACTTTGATGGTCTTCGTAGCGTTGCATCGCTTTCCGTTCTACCGGAAATTTATATATACCTCGAGAGCTGACCGTCGAAGCAGTCTCACTTCCTAAAATAATTCCCTGAGGTAATTTTTTATAATTAATCTGATAACGGAAAGGACGATAATTAAATCCGGCAACATCCATTACTGCAGCGAAATTATTATTCACTACCGCATCAGGGGCATCCATACCTTGAGTTACCGGGCGAGACGGATCTTCCCGATGGCAAATGTCCTGCAACCACTTAGCAATTTTACAATCACCTTCTGTCCATTGATTAGGGACTTCATTGCCAATGCACCACATAACCACACTCGGATTATTGCGATAATGCCATATCAAATTTACCAAATCTTTTTCCGCCCATTTATTAAAAAACAGATTATACCCGTTTTTACATTTAGGTGTATTCCATTCATCGAAACTTTCTACCATAAGCATCATGCCCATTTCATCACAAGCTTTTACTAATTCTGGTGCCGGCATGTTATGAGAAGTTCTTATCGCATTACATCCCATATCTTTTAACAATCGTATCTGACGACGAATAGCTGCATCATTCACGGCTGCTCCTAACGGACCTAAATCATGATGATTGCAAACGCCTTTAAAAACAGTCTTTTCTCCATTCAGAAAAAATCCTTTCTCCGGAATTATTTCTATCGAACGTATCCCGAACGGAGTCTCATACTGGTCTTTCAATATATTTCTTTCGTATAAAAGAGTCTTAGCTGTATATAAAACCGGCTGATCAGGAGACCATAAAACAGGATTCTTAATAATTATTTCCTGTGAAATGTCTCCATACGGTAAAGATGTAAGCGAAGTCTTTGTTTTCCGTACTTCTTTATGCGACGAATCAAAAATAATAGTTTCTATCGTATAAAGTTCCGGATCAGCATTTTCCGGCAAACAGACTTTTGTACGGATATTAACTTTTGCAAAGTCTTCACGAATAATCGGAGTAGTTATATAAGTACCCCAAACCGGAATATATGCATCTGACGTCGTTATAATATGAACATTGCGGTATAATCCTGCCCCCGGATACCAACGGGACGATTCCGGTAAATTTTCTAAACGAACGGCCAACACATTTTTCTTACCCGAAAGCAAATAAGGAGAAATATTGAAATAAAACGAATTATAACCATTAGGCCACTCTCCAACTTTCTGTCCATTAATATAGACATTTGACTGACTCATCGCTCCGTCGAATAAAATGAAAGATTGCTTGCCTGGAGCAAAATCGGGAACTTCAAATTCAATTCTATACCAACCTACTCCGACAAAGGGCAAACCGCCAGTTCTGCCGGCATGTTCCAATGCCTCTTTCTGTCCGTCTTGTGCAATTGCTACATGCTGCTTATCATTTTGAGAGCTGAACGGACCATATATAGCCCAATCGTGAGGAACAGTTACAGACTGCCATGCACGGTCATCAAAATCGGGATCAATAAACTCAGGATTATCATCCCGGGTAAACTTCCACCCTTCTTTTAACAATACTTCATTTCTAATTTGAGAAAAACAAAAAGAGTTGAATCCAAATAAAAAGATAAAAATACTTTCCCAAAAACGTTTCATAGTATTTTGATTTTTAGAATAATTTCTTTACGAGAACTTCTGTTTTTTCATTTTCTCTACAAAAATAGCATACTTATTTTTCACTTTCTAACACAAAAGCTATATATTAATAATTATACAGATTTTATCACAATAATTAATAATATACAACATTTATTTTTCTCCCAAATGAATGACAGGAATCAACTATCATACCCGTCATATTCCTCTTTATTAGGGAATATACTATCCCATATAGAATCATCACGCTCCATATATTCTTGATAGAAAATTCCAAAGCCTTTTTTCTCAGAACAACCCATAGCGGCACACCATTCTTCGTATGATTTTTTCAACTCATCATCTTCTGCCATCAACAATTTCAACTCATCAAAAGCGGCTTCCTGTTCACGATATTTCTTAATCAAACTTTCAAATAATTCTTCAATATCTCCATCCATAATACAAGAATTTAAGCAATTTCTCAATTTGTTAACCGTATCATAAGATTCTCAAATATAAAATTTTTTTTCGAAAATCTCTATCACAAATAACACAATTTCACCATATATAGTTTTAGTCTTTTGTATAAAACAATAATCTCAATTTTTTGTTTTATTTCAATTAAAACTAAGAGCCTGTCTAAAAACAAATGAGAATTTCATTTTGTTTTGTATTTGAAAAAGCAAAAATAAAAATTACATTTTACAAAAGAGTTTCATTACCTTTGTCGATACTTAAAAACTATAAAAGTATTATGATTATTGACGAAAGGATATCGAGACAATCTTACATGCTGGATGCGGCCAAGCAGATAATGACAGCTGCCCGTACCGCCCCTAAAGGGAAAGGTATAGATATTCTCGAGATTATAACGATTACCGAACGGGAAATAGAAATACTTTCTCAAGAAATGAAAAAACTTTCAGAAGAAACCAGTCTGAAGTTTTTAATGCGTGATTCGGAAAATATTCTCCAGCGAAGCCTCCTCTTCCCGTTTGAGCTCCCCTTCTGTCACTTTCATAAAAATTTCAGCTCCT
>ENA-USYP01001763-USYP01001763.1-human-gut-metagenome-genome-assembly--contig:-NODE-1763-length-15222-cov-13.864840_pt1 | contig 15222 bp, 13 predicted proteins | sample MGYA00250065_ERZ773512 | MGnify/ENA primary metagenome ERZ773512 (study PRJEB29103, sample SAMN06112003) | human gut metagenome | biome: human gut; feature: ankylosing spondylitis patient; material... | reverse complement strand
ACGCCGGCACCACGGTGTACAACTCCTGTAAGGACAACAACGAGCGGCTCGGCCGCATTCTGCAGATGCACGCCAACCACCGGCAGGACATCGAGACCGTCTACGCGGGCGACATCGCCGCCGCGGTGGGCCTGAAAAACACCACCACCGGCGATACCCTGTGCGACGAGAAGAATCCCGTCATCCTGGAATCCATGGAATTCCCGGAGCCGGTTATCCGCGTGGCCATCGAGCCGAAAACCAAGGCCGGCCAGGAGAAGATGGGCATCGCCCTCGCCAAGCTGGCGGAGGAAGACCCCACCTTCAAGACCTACACCGACGAGGAAACCGGGCAGACCATCATCGCCGGTATGGGCGAGCTGCACCTGGAGATCATCGTTGACCGTCTGCTGCGTGAGTTCAAGGTTGAAGCAAACGTGGGTGCACCTCAGGTTGCTTACCGTGAGACCATCCGCAAAGAGGCCAACCAGGAGACCAAGTACGCACGTCAGTCCGGTGGTAAGGGCCAGTACGGTCATGTTAAGATCAAGATCGAGCCCAACGAGCCCGGCAAGGGTTACGAGTTCGTCAACGCCATCGTTGGCGGTGCCATCCCGAAGGAATACATCCCGGCTATCGACAACGGTATCCAGGGTGCTATGAAGTCCGGTGTTCTGGCTGGCTATCCTGTCGTTGATGTCAAGGTTACCCTGTGGGATGGTTCTTATCATGAGGTCGACTCCTCTGAAATGGCCTTCTCCATTGCTGGTTCTATGGCGTTCAAGGATGCTATGCGCAAGGCTGATCCTATCATCACTGAGCCTATCATGAAGGTTGCAGTTATCGTTCCCGATGAGTATCTGGGCGATGTTATCGGCGACCTGAATGCACGCCGTGGTCAGATCCAGGGCATGGAAGCTATGGCTGGTACTCAGCGCGTCAATGCATTTGTGCCTCTGGCTCAGATGTTCGGCTACGCTACCGACCTGCGTTCCAAGACCCAGGGCCGTGGCCAGTATGTCATGGAGCCGTCTCACTACGAGCCGGTGCCTAAGAACATCGCTGATCAGATCATCGCAGGCCGCACCAAGGGCTGATCGTTGAAAAACGGATAAAGATTTTGCCGGGGTAGTGTAGCTCCGGCAAAATTTCCTGTAAAACACTTGATTTTACAGGTGGAATCTAGTAGAATAGTTTTGCAATGCAATTCTGTATTAGCAGGACTGTTGTAACCAATATCAAAACCTAATTTAAGGGAGGATATTCCAATGGCTGAAAAGGCAAAGTTCGACCGTTCTAAGCCGCATGTTAACATCGGCACCATCGGTCACGTTGACCACGGCAAGACCACTCTGACCGCTGCTATCACCAAGTACCTGGCTCTGAAGGGTGACGCAGACTTCATGGACTACGCCAACATCGATAAGGCTCCTGAGGAGCGTGCTCGTGGTATCACGATCAACTCCGCTCACGTTGAGTATCAGACCGACGCTCGTCACTATGCTCACGTTGACTGCCCGGGCCATGCTGACTACGTCAAGAACATGATCACTGGTGCTGCTCAGATGGACGGCGCTATCCTGGTCGTTGCTGCTACCGATGGTCCCATGCCCCAGACCCGTGAGCACATCCTGCTGGCTCGTCAGGTCGGCGTGCCCTATATCGTTGTCTTCATGAACAAGTGCGATATGGTCGACGACGAGGAGCTGCTGGATCTGGTCGAGATGGAGATCCGTGAGCTGCTGAGCGAGTACGACTTCCCGGGCGACGACACCCCGATCATTCGTGGTTCCGCTCTGAAGGCTCTGGAGTCTGACTCTAAGGATCCCGATGCTCCCGAGTATGCTTGCATCAAGGAGCTGATGGACGCTGTCGATACCTATATCCCCAACCCCGATCGTGAGGAGGACAAGCCCTTCCTGATGCCCATCGAGGATGTCATGACCATCTCTGGCCGTGGTACTGTTGCTACCGGTCGTGTTGAGCGTGGTATGGCCAAGGTTGGCGATGCAATGGAGATCGTCGGCATCAAGCCCGATCGTCTGAGCACCACCATCACCGGTCTGGAAATGTTCCGTAAGTCTCTGGACTTCGCTGAGGCTGGCGATAACATCGGCGCTCTGCTGCGTGGTGTTGACCGTACCCAGATCGAGCGTGGCCAGGTTCTGGCTAAGCCCGGTTCTGTCCATCCCCACAAGGTCTTCGAGTCCCAGGTCTACGTTCTGACCAAGGACGAAGGCGGCCGTCACACCCCGTTCTTCTCCAACTATCGTCCTCAGTTCTACTTCCGTACCACCGACGTGACCGGCATCATCACCCTGCCGGAAGGCACCGAGATGTGCATGCCTGGCGATAATGTCATGATGCACGTTGAGCTGCTGACCCCCGTCGCTATGGAAGAGGGCCTGCGTTTCGCTATCCGTGAGGGTGGCCGTACCGTTGGTTCCGGCGTCGTCGGCAAGATCGTTGAGTGATTTTGTCCTTGAACGTCAGTTCTAAGGCGAACTAAGCACTTATAAAGACCTTCCCATTCCGGAGAGTGGGAAGGTCTTTTTTTGTTTGCTCTTGTGCTGCGGGGGCCGGGCCGCTATAATAAAAGAAAAAGCCGCTGTCTGGCGGCGGAAAACGAGGAATGGATATGAAGCTTCCCGAGAAGAAACAGCGCTGGGTCTATCATGCAGAGGCTCTGCCGCAGGCGGCAGGCGAGGGCGTCACCCGCCGGGTGCTGGCCTACACCGACGGCCTGATGTGTGTGGAGAACACCTTCGAAAAGGGGGCCGTGGGCGCACTCCACCATCACCCCCACACCCAGATCACCTATGTGGTGTCGGGTGCGTTCGAGTTCACGGTGGACGGCGTGACCCACACTGTGCGGGCTGGTGACACCATCCTGAAAGAGGACGGCGTGGAGCACGGCTGCGTCTGCACCGAGGCCGGCATCCTGCTGGACATCTTCACCCCCATGCGGGAAGATTTTGTCTGAGAGGCTGCCCGCCGCGCCCATCACGGGGCATAAAAACACCCTTTCGTTGCCTTGACCGGCAGGGGAAGGGTGTTTTTGCATTTCCGGCCCGGCGAAAAGTAAACAAATAAAATGGCGAAACTTTGTAGATTATTACCATTGAAAAAGTAGGGGGGGGGGGGGGGAAAATGGTGAAAAGACCTGTGCCGAGTTGGTGCAGAAAGCGGGAACGACACCCCGGGATGCCCGCCATGCGGAGACGAACGAGGTATCCTTTTTGCTGCGGGACAGGTTTTGAATGTACAACAGGGAGGATTTTGTATGCAGCGAAAAGATTTAGCTTTGCGGGTGCTGTCTACGGCAGCCATCATGTCGATTGTTACGTCCATTGCAGCCCCGGCCTTTGCGGGTACTTACTATATCGGCAAAGGCAGCATTGACGTAGTAACGAGTACGGACGGCGAGCATGTACATGTGATTCAGAACGGAATCGCCTACATAGATAGGGACAACGAAATCGTGATCAAGGATGGCACCGACGAAAATGATACCACCCTGAAGGATGCTGACCGTGCTGCGGCGACCCCTGCGGCAGACCCTGCCGCCACCCACGCCACGCAGAAGCTGGAAGCAGCCGGTACTGCGGCCGCAGCCGGGCCTACAACCGGGGAGAGCCAGCCTGACCCGGACGATGCCTTTACCCTGAGCGAGGAAGAGGAGGACTCTGAGGAGGGTAAGGACCCCACAGAGAACCCCACGGACAACCCCACGGCGACTCCCGCAGAGAATCCTACGGACGACCCCGCGGCAAATCCTACGGACAACCCCACGGAGCCCCCCAAGAAGGATGTGGTGTACGAGTACGCCCCGGCAGACCCGGAGCCGGAACAGCAGGCCACGAAACCCACCCTCAGCACCTCTGCAGACCCTACGGCAGAGACCCGGGAGGCCACTCAGGCCAACGCCCCTGCGGCTGCTCCCACCGCCCCCACCGCCACCCCGGCGGCTGATCCTCCGGCAGAGGGCAGCGCCGGAAACCCCACCACGAATGTCATCAAGGTCGTCAATAACTGGGTGGGCGAAGCGGCCAAGGAACTCAAGATCCGGCTCAGTAATGTGAACATTAAGGTGGAGAAGAAAGTTAATAAAGCTGCAATGGATGTCTCCGGCGACGGAAAGACAAAAGTTGAGCTGGACGGCCAGAATGTTTTGGATAGTTCTGGAACCGATTATCCGGCAAGCTATCAGGCAGGACTGCGCAAGCAGGGAGAGGGAACGCTGATCATCACAGACGAGACCAATGACGAGGGAAAGAAAATCACCACCCCCAAATCAGAATCAGACACCTCCGGCAGCCTGACCGCAAAAGGTGCAGGTGGGAAAGGAGCGGCAGGCATCGGGGGAAGTGCTGCCGAAGGCACAAAAAACATCATCATTGAGGGCTATGCAACGGTTCACGCAGCAGGCGGCGGGTATGGCGCAGGCATTGGCGGCGGCGGCTACTATGGAGAGGAAAAACCTGGAAATGCAGAAAACATCATCATCCAGGGCTATGCAACTGTTGACGCAGAAAGCGGCGGGGGTGGCGCAGGCATTGGCGGCGGCTTTGCAGGAAATGCAAAAAACATCATCATCCGGGGGCATTCCAAGGTGAAGGCAACCGCCTGCGATGGCGCTGCCATCGGCGGCGGCAGTGCTGGGTGGAGCAGCTATTACGGTGGCTCGGCAAAGGGCATCGTGATCTGTGACCATGCAACGGTCGCTGCAAGGAGTGACATGGGCCATGGGGCCGCCATCGGCGCTGCCGGAGATAATGGCAAGGACACCGAAGCAGAGGTGACCATTGGTACGGCCGGGGCTACCGCAGAGCAGGAAGATGTCCATGTCACGGCAACCGGGTTCCGCGGCTCTGCCATTGGCAATGGCGCAAAAGATACCAAGGTCACCATTCAGGGCCATTCGACCATCCGGATGGAGAGCATAAGAGGAAATTCCACTGCGATCGGAAGTAAGGATGGAAATGTGGAGGTCAATATAAAGGACAATGTTACCATTGATGCCAAGGATGAGGGCACTTCAATCCGATATGAAGGAGGAGGCTCCGGTATCGGCGGCGAGGATATTCGCGGAGATTCGAACAGAAAAGTTGTAGTGAACATTGACGGCGGAACAAACGGAAAAGTTAAGATCGGCGATGGGGTTCAAATATTTGGAAAATATGGTGCGATTTCCGGTACCGAGGTCAAGATCGGCAACAATGTGCTGCTTAAAATGAAACCATGGGAATCGCCGGATGATAAGTATATCAATGTGAAAGGTGCTGAGGCTGCGGTAGGCACAAGAAATAACCCCACAGCCGGCGGCCTTGTAAACACCATTGGCGATAATACGGAGCTGTGGTATTATAAGCGGGGTGTACAGCATAAGATCGTCCATGGCAAAAATGTTTGCACCAAAAACGAGATCAACCGCCAAGAGCCCACCTGCACGGAAGAGGGCTGGGTGAAGTACGGATGCACCTATGAGAGCGATAGGCATGCCACTGCCCCGGAGCATATCGACGAGTGGACGGAGACTATCCCCGCTCTGGGCCATGACTGGAAGGACAACGGTGACGCCAACCATATCTGTGACAGAGACCATGTGACTGCGGCCCACACCTACGGCGAGTGGACTACGGTTAAGGAGGCCACCTGCACCGCTGCAGGCCAAAAGCAGCATACCTGCACGGAGTGCGGCCACGTCGAGACGGAGGTCATCCCCGCCACCGGCCACCACTGGGTGGACAAAGGAGACGGCACCCACACCTGCCCCGACTGCGGTGCCACCGAGGGCCAGCCTTTCAACACCAACAGCGCCCTTGAGCTGCGGGTGGTGGACGCTGAGGGCATGGACCAGCCCTTTACCGTGAGCCAGAACGGCACCCTGCGCACCTACACCGGTGCCTACGACGTCGCCACCCTTACCGGCGACCTGGACACCCTGCGCTACCTGCAGGACCACGGCGCACAGACCATCCAGTTCGTCACCAATGGCCAGACCAGCAGCTTTGCCATCAACGACCTGCTGGCACAGGGCAGCGGCAGCGAGGTGTTCTACCTCACCCACCGTGGGGCCGAAGAGCCCACCCTGCTGCTGGTGGAGGCAGACCACAGCGATCTGGTGAAAGACTAACCATCCCCGGAGGCGGGGCTTCCGCATGACCCCGCCCCCCTCCATATTGCAAGACCCCCGGCACCTTCCGCAGGGTGCCGGGGGTCTCTTTGTGCCGCAGGGCAAAAAAGGCCCCGGCCTGCCCGGTGGGGGCGAGGCCGGAGCCTTTGCTCATGCTTTGGGGGGTGCTGCCGGGCAAACTCAGGCGGCAGTGGAAGAAGCGACCTCGGAGGAAGCAGCCTCAGAAGATGCAGCCTCGCTGGAAACCTCAGAAGCAGCCTCAGAAGATGCAGCCTCGCTGGAAACCTCAGAAGCAGCCTCAGAAGATGCAGCCTCGCTTGCAGCCTCGGAGGAAGCGCTGTTCTCCTCGGCCACGGCAGAGGTGGAAGCAGCCTCAGACTGAGCGGCAGCAGAAGCAGCCTCAGAGGTGGAAGCGGCGGTAGAAGAAGAGCTGCCGCAGGCAGTCATGCTGACAGCCAGGACCAGAGCAGCAACGGTAACAGCAACATTCTTGAGTTTCATATCGAAAATCTCCTTACTTTTGAAAAAACAGTTTCGCGGAAGGCTGTACAGGTGAAACCTTTCCGCAAGAAGATATTCTAGTCCGTTTCCGAAAAAAATCAAGCCCTTTTTTGGCAAAGATTCTATTTGCCAGAGAGATTCTACACTTTTGTTATAACTTTTCGATAAAAGTCAAAGATTTTTGACGTCCAAAAATGAAACACTCCGGGCTTTTCCGGAAGAGGAAAGCATGGTATAATAGCTTCATGATAAAGGCTGGAAAACGACAGTGAGGTAGAAGGTCATGGACATCAGAAAAGTTGCAGTTCTGGGAGCCGGTGCGGTCGGCTCCTATGTCATCTGGGGGCTTTCGGCCCGCAGGGACATTGAGCTTGGCGTGGTGGCCGATGGCCCGCGCGGCGAGCGTCTGGCAAAAGAAGGCTGTGCCATCAACGGCAAAGTCTACCGTCCGGCGGTCTGGACGCCCGGGCAGGCCCATGACGCCGACCTTCTCATCGTCTGCCTGAAATACGGCGCACTGCCCGGCGCACTGGACAGCATCAAAGCCGTTACCGGCCCCCATACCACCATCATGAGCCTGATGAACGGCGTGGACAGCGAGGACATCATCGCCTCTGCCGTGGGTGGGGAGCATCTGCTTTACTCCCTCATCAAAGTGGCGTCCCACAAGGAGGCGGACGGCGTCCATTTTGACCCGGCGACCACCGTTGGCATCATCTTCGGGGAGAAGGAGCCGCCCTGCGGCAGCCCCCGCGTCAAGGCCGTGGAGGCCCTGTTCGGCGGCACAGAGCTGCACTTCCGGGCCACCGACTGCATCCGGGAAGAGATGTGGAGCAAGTTCCGCCTCAACGTCTGCAACAACCTGCCCCAGGCCATCCTCGGCGCAGGCGTAGGCTGCTACCGTGACAGCGTCCATATAAAAGCCATCAGCGACGGCCTCCGCCGTGAGCTGGAAGCCATTGCCGCAGCCAAAGGCATTGATATGCAGAAGGTGGATGCCGTGTCCGGCAAGGGCTGTGCCGTCAAGCCCTCGGCCCGCTACTCGACGCTGCAAGACCTCGACGCCGGACGCCATACCGAGATCGATATGTTCTCGGGTGCGCTCATCCGGATGGGAAAAGAGCTGGGCATCCCGACGCCCTACAATGAGTTTGCGTATCATATAATAAAAGCGCTGGAAGAAAAGAACGACGGTAAGTTTGATTATACAGGCCCGGATCAGGAAATGACATGGGCAAGATAACGGAGGGAATACCGATGAATATTACGGTCTATCTGGGGGCCAACGAGGGCAATGACCCGGCCCTGAAACAGGCGGTGGAGGAACTGGGCCGCTGGATCGGCGAGAGTGGGAATGCGCTGGTCTACGGCGGCTCCCGCAGCGGCCTGATGGGGCGTCTGGCCCACAGCGTCCTGACGGCGGGGGGCGAAGTGACCGGCGTCGAGCCCCAGTTCTTCATCGACTCTGAGGTGCAGTATGACGGCCTGACCAGGCTCATCGTCACCCAGGACATGACCGAGCGCAAGACCAGGATGATCGAGCTGGGCGACGCCTTTATCGCGTTCCCCGGCGGCACCGGCACGCTGGAAGAGATCACGGAGGTGATGTCCAAGGTCTCGCTGGGTCATCTGGACGCGCCCTGCATCCTCTACGACCTCGACGGCTACTACGCCGGCCTGAAAGCTCTGCTGGCCCACATGGTCAAGATGGGGCTGTCCAGCCCCGAGCGGCAGAGCGGCATTTATTTTGTAAAGAATCTGGACGAGATAAAGAGCATCCTGAAACGGGCATAAGAAAAGCGCTGGAAGCGGTGTAAAGGCTTCCAGCGCTTTTTATTGTCTGCTTACATGGAGATGACGCCCAGCGCGTTTGCAACCGAGCTGATGAGGATGATGGCTGCAAAGATGGGGCAGAGGTACTTTATCATAAAGTTGAAGATGCGCTTGCGGCGGAAGGGCTTGCCTTCCAGCGTGACCTCTTCCTCGATCTTCTCCACACCGATGACCCGGGACACCAGCAGGCAGATGGTGATGGCTGCAATGGGCATCATGACCGAGTTGGTAAGGAAATCGAAGAAGTCAAGGAACTGCATCCCGAAGACCGTGAACTGGGCCAGCGGGCCGTAGCCCAGAGCCGACAGACTGCCCAGCACCAGCATGATGATGCCGATGAGGACGGTGGCCTGCTTACGGTCCCAGCCCAGCTCGTCCTCGAAGGTGGAGACAGCGCTTTCCGTCAGGGCGATGGAACTGGTGACGGCGGCAAACAGTACCAGCGTAAAGAAGAGGATGCCCACCACGGTGCCGAGACCCATGCTCTCAAAGACCTTCGGGATGGTGATGAACATGAGGGCCGGGCCGGCCTGCAGGGTGTCCGGGTCGCCGCCCGAGAAGGAGAAGACCGCCGGAATGATCATCAGGCCCGCCATGATGGCAATGGCCGTGTCGAAGATCTCCACGTTCTCGGTGGACTCCTCGATGGAGACATCCTTCTTCATGTAGGAGCCGAAGGTGACGAGGATGCCCATTGCGATGGAGAGGGAGTAGAACATCTGCCCCATAGCGGTCACGACGGTCATCCAAGAGAAGTTGGAGAGATTCGGCACGAGGAAATACTTCACGCCCTCCAGCGCACCCGGGCGGGTGACGGAGTAGCCCGCGATGATGACGGAGAGCACCACGAGAATGGGCATCATCACCTTGGACACCCGCTCCACGCCGTTGCGCACGCCTGCAAAGATAATGGCAAGGGTGAAGATGGTAAAGATGACAAAGCAGATCTCCGCCGAAGCGCCGCTGGAAATGAAGGCGGAGAAGTAGCCGTCCGCCGCCAGCTCACTGCCGTGGCCGCTGACGTAGTCGGCCAGATACCGGATGACCCAGCCGCCGATGACTGAGTAATAAGGCACGATGAGGATGGGGATGATGGCATTGATCCAGCCGCCGAAGGAGCGCTCGCCCTTGCGGACGGCGGCAAACGCGCCCACCGGGCTTTTCCTGGTCATCCGGCCCAGCGCCGTCTCGGCTACGATCATGGTGTAGCCGAAGGTGAAGGCGAGGATGATGTAGATGAGCAGGAAGATGCCGCCGCCGTACTTGGCCGCAAGATAGGGGAAGCGCCAGATGTTGCCGAGGCCCACCGACGCGCCTGCTGCGGAGAGAACGAAGCCGATCTTGCCCGAAAAGGCGCTCCGCTTGTGCTGTTTTTGATTCATTGGATTTTCCTCTTTTCACAAATTCAATATCCCCAGTGTATCACAGCCGGGGAAGGGATTCAACCGATTTTTCGATAAGAAGCAGAAGCTCCTGTGCTCAGAGGGAGCAGCGTCAATCCACCACCGGCACATCCAGCCCGAATTCCAGCGGGCGGAAGCGGGGGCAGACATTCTCCGTGATGCAGATGACCGACGCGGCCAGGCGGCTGCCGATCTCACAGGACTGGGCCAGATTCTTGCCGTAGGTCAGGCCGATGACCGTGCCGGCAAAGAAGGCGTCGCCTGCGCCGGTGGTGTCGATGACGTCCACCTTCTTGGCGGGTACGACGCCGCACTCGCCGGTGTGTTTGGCGTACACGGCACCCTGACCGCCCATGGTCACCACCATGCTGGGCATGTTGGCGCTGTGGACGTTCCGGGCCAGTACCTGAGCCATCTGGCTGGGGGCGAGATGCTCGTAGTCGTCCGAGAAGAGCAGACCGGCCTCCTGCTGGTTGCAGACGAAGCAGTCGATCTGCTGCAGATAGTCGCGGCGCTCCATGGCGATGCTCATGTTGGAGACTGCGGCAAAGACCTTCTTGTTGTATTTCCTGGCATAGCGGAGCACCTGCTTGACCGTGTCTTTCTCCAGGTCCAGCTCGATGGCGATGGCGTCGCAGTCCTTGAAGATCTCGTCGCCCTTCTCCTCCAGCAGGGTGGTCAGCGGGGTGGTGTCAGGGCGCTTGGAGATGGCGGCGTGGACGTCGCCGTCGTTGTCAAAGATGGCCAGCCAGGTGCCCATGCCATCGGGGACCTTCTGGATGTATCTGGTGTTGACCTTGTGGTTGTCCAGCTTGTCGATGACGTCCTGACCCATGCCGGTGTCGTCCACCAGACCCACGAAGGTGGGGCGCAGCTCCACATTGGCGATGTCCTCCGCCACGTTCCGGCTCACACCGCCATGCACCTGTTCAATGCGGCCGGCGTTCCGTCCGCCGGGGATATAGGTGGAGAGGGGATAGCCCTTGATGTCCACGAAAACTGCGCCGATGACTACGATTCCCATATTTGAAATTCCTTTCCTGAAGAAGAACTCTCGTTGACTTCTATCCTGTTTACGCTTCTTCTGCCTTTTGCGCCCGAATATCGTCGCCCATAAAGAGGAAGGGGACAAAAGAAGAGAGGCGGCTGGAGATCTTTTCGGTGTAGAGCTTTTCCAGCAGAGCGCCGTCGGTGATGTTGGTGGTGACGATGGTGGGCAGCTTCGCGCCCAGACGGTTGTTCAGCAGGCTGTAAAGGGTGCTGATGAGGAAGCCGGAGTTGAACTCGGAACCCAGGTCGTCGAGGATGAGCAGGTCGGCCCCGGCGGCGGTGCGCAGGAGCATCTCTTCCTCCCCGGCGGGGTCGGAGCCGAAGTGCAGGGCCTCGAGCTTCGAGAAGAAGTCGGGGCTGGACACATAGATGACGTCGAAGCCTTTTTCCAGCACCTCTCCGGCAATGGCCAGAGCGGCATGGGTCTTGCCCAGACCGGCGTTGCCGAGGAGCATCAGGCTCTCGCTGGCGGTATCGAATTCGTCGGCGTAGCCGCGCAGGTCGTCCAGAAGGGTGGACATATAACTCCGCACCGGCTCGCCGAGGGAGGCGTCCATCCGGGCGGGATAGTAGCGCAGCTCCATGGTATCGAAGCTGGAAATGGAGAGGCTGGACAGAGCCTCGATCTCCGACCGGCGGAGTTGCTGCATCACCTTGTGGACGCAGCTGCAGGTGTGGCCGTCCACAATGCCGGTGTCTTCGCAGAGCCTGCAGGTGAAGTGCGGCTCCAGTGCGTCGGCGGGACGGCCGCTGGAGGCCAGCAGGTCGGCCAGCTTTTTGCGGGCATCGGTGAGGGCCGCAGCGGCATCGGTGCGGTCCTTGCCCGCCGCCCCGGCCAGTGCGCAGCGGATGCCCCGCACCCGCACCTCTTCTTCGGCGTGGCGCAGCCCGGGGACAGCAGCCTCGGCCTCAGCGCGGGCGTCCTCAGCCTTGGCCCGTGCGGTCTGACGACGGCGGGCGACGGTGCGCAGGGCTTCCTGATACAGTTCGTTTTTGGTACGCATAGTGTCTCCTTATGCCGGGGGTCACTCGGACTTTTTCTTGAGGGGGCGGCGGCGGGCAGCGTTCTTGAGGAAGTCGTTGCCGCTGGGGGTCTCGCGGTCTACCCGAATGTTCCGGCTGGCACCGGCAGCAGCCACCGGAGTGCGCACATCGTGGATATTGCGCAGGCCCTTGGCGTTCCAGGTCTTGAGGATGCTGTTCCAGTACCACAGGTCGCGCTTCGGCCCGGCCTGCACAGCGGCCTCCTGCACCATGGCATCGTCGTAGCCGTAGACCTCATACCACCGGGCGATGGCTTTCCGCCCGCCGAGGGTGAGCTCGCTGTCCGGGATGCCCAGCAGGGAGGCAACATACTGCTCCCGGGTCTGGCGGAGGGCCAGCAGCTTGAGGTGGGCGTCGGCCTGTTCGCCGGTCTCCACGCCCTCGGCCCGCCAGACTTTCAGCTCGTGGAGGACGGCGGCCATCGTCCGCTTGCCCCGGCTGGCCACATAGGCCACGCAGAGCATGACGGTCTCGGGGGCAAAGCCCTCCTGTACGTAGAGGTTGACCAGCTTTTCCATCTCGCTGTGGGTCAGCGGGCGGGCAAAGCCGGTCTGAGCGCAGTCGATGAGGCTCGAGATCATGGGGTCGGTGCGGCTTGCGGCGGCGATCTCCGCCCAGGTCATGGGGGCAGGAGCAGAGGGCTCTGCTCCCGGCGCGGCGTTCTCGTCGTAGCGCTCGAGAAGCCCCGCACCGGCCCAGAAGGAGAGGGCGCTTTCGGCAGAGATGCGGCTGCGCAGTTTGAGGTCGGCACAAATTTTTTCGGGGTCAGTGACGCCGGTAGCCAGCACATACAGCGCTACCCGGACGTTGTATTCCTCGGCGATGCCCAGCTTGGAAAAGATGAGCTGCGGCACCGGGATGGTGTCGCCCTTGAGCTCTTTGAGACGGTATATCATTTGCTTTCCCCGCTTTCTGCGTCCTCGTCCTTCGGCGGCGGTGACCAGGGCTCACAGTCCAGGATGGAGGGCCGCTGCTTCCAGAGCGCCAGGTCAGCGCTGTAAGCAGAGGACAGATACTCTGCCGCTGCGGCCCGGCCCTCGTCCGTCAGCGGAAAGACCATCTGCCGGCGCAGGGCGGGGTCTGTGCGGTCCAGCGCCCAGGGGTCGGGCCAGATGTCCACCGTGAGGATGGCTTCCTCTTTCTGTGCGCCCTCGCCGCCGTCCGGGTCAGGCACGCTGCGCTTGCCGGGCGAGAGCAGATAGCGCATCCCGTCTTCGCTGCCGCTGTATTGATTCTTGCACTTGAAATAGTGCAGAAGGGGTACAAAAATCATGACGTCCCTCTCAGTTTTAGACTTGCTGAAATGATAAAAGCGCCAATTCTTGACGAATCAGCGCTCTTTTTGTGGAGCAGGATACGGGACTCGAACCCGCCGCCTACTGCTTGGGAAGCAGTCGCTCTACCGGATGAGCTAACCCTGCGTTTACTCATTTATTGTAGCAAAGGACACGGGTTTTGTCAACCGCTTTTTGGCTCGATTTTGGTCGGTAGCAATTCAACTTTTTAATGCAGCAGCAACAGCGTTGAATTGCCTATCGCAAAGATGCCGTTTCGATCGGCACTATTTTTGAAAAGTGCGATAAACAAAAAGGCCGCCGTTCTGCCCGCAGGAAATAAGGGCAGGACGGTGGTCTTTTGAACGGACGGTAAATTACAGCTCAGCCAGAGCGCGCTTGAGGTTCTGTGCGATCTGGTCAGGGCAGCTGGTGGGGCGGGGGCCGCAGGTGGTGCCTTCCATCCGGGCGATGGCGTCCTCAGCCTTCATGCCCTTGAGCAGGCGGCTGATGCCCTTCAGGTTGCCGTTGCAGCCGCCGATGACCTCGATGGACTCGATGGTGTGGTCATCGTTCAGCACGATGTGGGTCTCCTTGGAGCAGGTACCCTTGTTGGGGTAGCTGAAAGACTTGCTCATATTCAAACTTCCTCTCTTTATATCCGACTGACAGGCGAGCAGACTCGCGCAGTATCTTTATTATATCCTTGTCAGGTGGGGAAGTCAATGTGACCCTGTCACAGAGCGCCGCCCCGGCGCTTGCGGGCCAGTGCCTCGATGCGCGCGATCTGGTCGTCCTCGGTGACGCAGGCACCCACCGGGTGGGGTTTGCCGTGGTTCGCGCCGTGGAAGTCGCTGCCGCCGGTGACGATGAGGTCGTGCTTCTTGCAGAGCTCAGCGCATTCGGTCCTGTCCTCGGGGCTGTTGCGGGGGTGATGCACCTCGATGCCGTCGATGGCCCCTTCGGCCACCAGCTCCCGCAGCAGGGGCATACTCTTGTACACCGTCGGGTGGGCGAACACCACCACCGCCCCGGAGGCTCTGGCCGTGGCCAGCACCTCCCGCACCGGCGGGTAGGCGGGGGAGTGGAGGCACTTGCCCCGCGGCTCCCAGCCGAACAGTTCGTGATAAAGCCCGGTGTAGATGCCGTCGCACAGGCCCAGCTGCTGCAGCGCCTGCATGATGCCGCTCTTGAAGAGGACGCCGCTGTCCTGAGCGTACTCCAGCGCCTGCTCGGTGCGGAACTGGGGGTACAGCGCCTCGATCTCCCGGCAGCTCTGCAGAGCGCACTCGTTGCGGCGCTGGCGCATGATGTCGCAGTGCCGCCGCAGGGCAGGGCAGTCCAGGTCGGGCCAGAAGGTCAGCAGGTGGACGCGGTGGCTCCGCTGGAAGTCGTAGCCGGTGAGCTCGGCGGCGGGGATGAGCCGCACGCCGTCCTGCACCGGGTGGTCGTAGGCGTACTGGGCGCTGAGGGTGGTATCGTGGTCCGAGAGGGCCAGAGCGCTCAGCCCCAGCCGCGCTGCCATCAGGGGCAGGCGGTGGATGGGAACAGAGCCGTCAGAACAGGTGGAATGAGTATGAAGGTCGCCAGCCATAAGTTACTTTCCCTCGATTTTTATAGATTTCTGCGCCTAGTGTACCACAAAAATCATCGGGGAACAAGGGAGCCTTACACGGCCTTGCCGTTCACCGTGAGCGTGGAAGAACGGATGTGGTGGGTGAGAACGACTTCGGTATCCTCGCCGCCCATGGCCAGCAGTTCGTCCACCGAGAGGGTGGTGGAGCAGAGGATGGTCTGGAAGGTGATGGTCTCGATGCCCTCAGCCCGCAGCTGACGCAGCGCGGCCAGCGAAATGCGGAAAGAGGCTGTGAACCGCCCGACGCGGAGGGAGAGGATGTTGTTGCCCCGGATGCTGGTGTAGGAGGTGCGCTGGCCGTCCTTGTCGGTGACAGTCAGGCCGGGGAGGAAAGAGGCGGGTGCGGACGGGGTGGCAGAGCCGCCG
>ENA-USYP01001759-USYP01001759.1-human-gut-metagenome-genome-assembly--contig:-NODE-1759-length-15230-cov-9.008777_pt1 | contig 15230 bp, 10 predicted proteins | sample MGYA00250065_ERZ773512 | MGnify/ENA primary metagenome ERZ773512 (study PRJEB29103, sample SAMN06112003) | human gut metagenome | biome: human gut; feature: ankylosing spondylitis patient; material... | reverse complement strand
TATTTCCTGAACTTCCGTCTTCCCCATATCCGCCACAAACTGACAGAGGCGATCGTGAGCTGCCCGAAAGATGTGGCCTTCGTGATCCGCCGCTTTTTCGACGAATATGCCGAAGAGGTACACAAACATATGTCGTACGAAGAGAAAACCGTCTTCCCGTATGTCCGCAATTTGCTGGAAGGAAAGAAAGACCCGAAATATAACATCACCATCTTCCGCAAACGGCATGACCAGATCGAGATGAAAATCACGGAACTGAAGAACCTGATCCTGAAGTATTATCCGGGACCGGACAGTAACTTGCTCAACAACGTCCTGTTCGATATTTTCGCAACAGAACAAGACCTTGCCTCTCATAACCGGGTAGAAGACTACATCTTCGTACCTGCTATTCTGTCTTTAGAAAAACAATAAAAACACTTGCCATGTCCACTAACATTAAAATAACGATAGCCGAATCATCCTCCATCATCCGGTGCGGACTGGAAACACTACTGAAACGCTTACCTGGATTCCGTATCCAGATATCCGAAATAACAGCAGCAGACTGTCTGACAGAGGGCTTACGCATTTATAAGCCGGACATCCTGATCGTAAATCCTTCCATTCCGGGAAACTTCAACCTACAACATCTGAAAGACGAATGCGGCTGCCCGGATATGAAATGTTTTGCCCTTCAATATAATGTAAGCGACCCGTTTCTGCTTCGCTCCTATGACGATCAGATATCAATATACGATAATGCCGATGAGTTGAAAAATAAATTGGAACGCCTCAACACCGAAGAAGTTCCGTCCGAAGAAGGGGAAAACGAGGACCAGCAGACACTGAGTAGCAGGGAAAAAGAGATTGTCATCTGTGTGGTAAAAGGCATGACAAACCGAGAGATTGCAGACAGGTTATACCTATCCACCCACACCGTTATTACCCACCGCCGGAACATCGCCCGAAAATTGCAAGTACACAGTGCCAGCGGCTTGACTGTCTATGCCATCGTAAACAAATTGATAGAGTTGAAGGACTTGAACGGCTAACAAACAGTACCGTTCCTTACTTTATTAAGTAATTTTCAACTCTCAATTTTCTGATTTCAATTAAATAGCCTTATTTTTACGATCTATACTATAAAAACACAATATAAATATGAACCTGATAAGGAAAACATACGACACGACGGAAGTGCAAATCACCTCTTTTCAATCCTCCAAAGGCATAACGGAATACCATATTTTCTTCCAACAGACGAACTGCCTGGAGGATTTTCACACTCAGTTACAGCACATACAAGATGTTTATGCCCGTTCAGTGGAAGAGTTGCCGGGTAATCCGGTCGCTATTTTCCGGCGTTATTTCCTGAGTGACGTAACCAACCAGACAGATGAACTGATGGAACGGGAACGGCTTTCCCCCTATTGCGCACTATCAATCGTACAGCAGGCTCCGATGAACGGCACGAAGATTGCATTGTGGGCTTGGCTGCAGACTGGTGTACAGACACAGGTGTTGCCAAATGGGTTGTTTGAGGCGCGTCACGGTGCATACGGCCAGCTTTTAGGTGCCAACCAGTGCAACAGGGCGGCCAATTCGGAATACCAGACCCGCCTGATCTTCCGCGATTATATCCTGCAACTGACGGAAGCCAATTGTACACTGGCGGCCAACTGCCTGCGCACGTGGATTTTCGTACAGAATGTAGACGTGAATTATCCGGGTGTGGTAAAAGCCCGCAAAGAAGTGTTCGCGACACAAAACCTGACAGAAGAAACTCATTTCATCGCCAGTACGGGAATCGAGGGACGCTATTTCGACCCGATGGTATTCGTGACAATGGACACATATGCTGTTTCCGGTATCTGCCCCGGACAAATCCGCTATCTATATGCACCAGAACACTTGAACCGCACATATGAATACGGCGTTACGTTCGAACGGGGCACAGCTGTCACATACGGCGACCGCCGCCATGTCTTTATCTCCGGCACGGCAAGCATCGACCGATACGGAGAAATCGTGCATGCTAGCGATGTCATAAAACAAACTTCCCGCATGATCGAGAATATCGAAGCCCTGCTGAAAGAAGCGGACGCCACTTTGAATGACATCATGCAAGCTGTAATCTATATCCGCGATACGGCGGATTATGCGCGGGTCAAACGTTATATAGACGAACATCATCCCAGCCTCCCTTATATCATCGTACGTGCTCCGGTTTGCCGAACCGGCTGGCTGGTCGAAATGGAATGTACAGCGGTGACAGCCAAAGGAGATGAACGGTTTGCGGCACTTTAGCCATTTGGGCAGAATCCTTTTATCATAATAACAACGAAGCCCCGACGGAATTACTCTGTCGGGGCTTGTTTTGTGTCTGCTCTCTTTCCTCACGGAAGTACAGGCAGCATTGTTATTTTTTACTTTAGTATTAATGTACCACTTGTTCGCCCTCGCGGGGTAATTGACTGGTCGGAAAGACCGGACACATGGTCATTATTTGATTATAAAATCTTTATTTCAATATAGTAGAGACACTGTTTCATAGTGTCTCTACGGGAGATCATTATTACTTAACGATCGCTTTAACAGCTTCTTCACCTTCAACAGCTACTACAACTACGCCCTGAGGAGCAGCAATTGTTGCATCGCTTGAAGTGATAACTGTGTTAGCAACTGTCTGGCCCAAGATGTTAGTGATAACAACTTTCTTACCTTCAGCGTTAGCTACACGTACAGCACCTTGCAAAGCGATTACTGTAACTTCAGATGTTGCAATTTCTTCGTTGTCTGTTGCCAGCTGATCGTCAACCTTATTTTCAACATTGAAGATCAAAGCTCCGTCGCCACCTGTTGCAGCATGTGAGAATGTAGATGATTTGTCTGTCAAAACCACACAACCATTCTGAATCTTCAACCATGCAGCATTTTCAGGTGCAATAATCTTATTGTCATAGTTGTTCGATTCGAACAAGAACTGATTTTCTACGCCTTCTTCCGTTACATTACCTGCATTTTCCGGATGTACATAACGGAATGACCAAGTGTAATTCTTATGGTCGTCACCGTCCAGTCTATTCTTAATCAAATATGATTTAGAAGCAAGATTTTTCACAGAATCATTATAAGCTTCCAAAGCATCGAAGCTAATCTTATCGTTAGCCAAAGCTACGAATTCTGCCGGCAGGATCCACAACGTATCGGCAACACGGATACCTTCAACGAAACCTACGCGAGTATAACCACCCTTGATATCTGCATAAGGTTTGTCCTGACCGTAAACATCTACAGAATCCTGGAAACTTACCAAATATTTAGCTCTTTCGAAGCCAGGGATAGCCGGAGTAGCGTGAACACAATGTTCTGCGTCTGTAATATTACCGTCTTTGTCTACGTGAGGACCATCTTCCGTACAAGGTTTACCCGGAGTTCCGGCAAAGTCGTTATGTGCAACCGAAATCAAGTATTGCGGTTTGATATAACCAGCACCACGATTAACCCAAGCAGTATCGATCTGGAATGACAAACCTGTTGCTTTGTCAGCTGTCCACATACCCAGATAGTCAACATTAGCATCAGTCAAGTTGCTATTGTTTTCATCCATCAAGTATTCCTTACGGATCGTTTCGAAGAATCTCAAGCTGTCACGGCCGTCCGTTGCGCTTTCACTCAGTGCAACGTTGTTGAAACGACGATACAACGGAGTTGTAGAAGGTTCAACAGTGAAAGCAGAAGTTCTTGTTTCATTCAGGAACTGAACTTTCAGACCAGCACTCATACCGTCATCAGCGATACCGACTTTCTTCGTATCAGCTGTATTTTGAATTTCAGTAGCATGAGCAGTGCTATTATAATAAGATTCGACGATAGCATAGAAGTCCTTACCATCATAGTGGTTATTTTCTTTAAAGAAGAATGTATCAACAACCATATTAGAACCATAGTTTGCTACACCCATTGAATACTTGCTTCCATAAGCTTCAACCAAACGATCCTGTTCGTCTTTAGCAATGACATAATTCGTTCTTTCCAACTGAGCCAGTCCCGGAATCTTTTTCAAAAGAGCGGCATCAACATCGATACCATATTCGTATGTAGAACCTTCAACCAAAGCATAATCACCGGCATCCTGCTTAACATAGATCAAAGAATCTTTACCTGTACCGTTAGCAATCCAATATTCCATTGAGAACGGGTTCAGATAATTGAATTTATATCTGTTGACCAACAAATCTTTTGAGTCGATATGTTTGTAACCTAACTTCTTATCTTTGATGATTGCAGAGTCTTTGATCTGAACAAACGTTACGTTGTTCAACATATCAGCATCCGTTGTAAGTGTATAGATTTCACCATCTTCATTCAAACGGAACTGAACGTTATCCCAATTTTTCGCTTTCGGGAATTCACGGTTTACAATTTTAACCGGAGAAACCGGTTGAGATACTTCTGCATTCAATGTTTTTGTAATAACCCACTGGTATGCAGGCATGTGCAACGGCTCCTGTTCGTCCAATGTCACCCATTCGATTGCATATTCGCTGTTACCTTCTGCATTTTCATGAATAGGAGCAGCCAATACTTGACCCTTTGCATTCTTGATGATATACAAACCGTTGTCAACAGAAGTCTTATCGCTAGTTACGAAACAACCTTTCAGACCGAAACCGATCTTTGTATTAATAGGTCTTTCGCCAATAGTTGCAACACTCAAAGATGTGGTAAAGTCCTGCAATTTAACGAACAATTTAGAAGGAACACACTTTGCATTAACAGCATCCATCTCGCTATCATTCAGATTTATATTTGCATATGCAGCACCATACTTTCTAACATCTGTGACATCCTTCCAATATTTTTCAGGTTGTTTCTCATTTTTATAACGAGCTTCTTTCACCTGAATAAACAAAGAGTCAACAGACGGCTTATAAGAGAACAAGAATTGATGCTGAGCATCCAACAAGCTACCTTCAACCTTATTTTTAATGTTATCAGTCCAACCAAATTTCAAGAAACCAATACCAGTACTATTAGCAGCAGTATCGACTTTCAAATACAATTCTTCATTTGCTTTTGATGTTACATAAACAAAATTATGGTCGGATGCCAAACCTTTGTTTAACGGCTTAGCAACAAATGCATTTGAAGTAAACGGATTTACATCAGCCTTTGCATCCGGAGTAAATGTAAGAACATTCTTATTATCTTTCAAATAAGCGTTGATTTCGTTTGCACTTAACACATAAGTTCCTGCGTTAAAGACAGTAAACTTAACCGCATTAGAAACCTTATCGACCTCCTTGGCCAACACTTTTTTCACCTGTAACTGACCTTTATTATTAGTCAAAACTAAAACATGATCAGCTTCTTGATAGGTAAACATGGGTTGCTCCTGCTCCAAATCTGTTGCATAAGTACTGGAAAAGGCCCAACCACCAAAAGTTTCACCAACAGACAAACCACCACTAATACTTGTTTCCTTGCCAAGTACCAGATCTTGAACATCAGCTTCAGAAACAGCCAAGAATTCACCCGTTGCTTTATTTACAAAATCGTAAATAGGCTCCTTACCTTGTCCTTCTTCTGTTATTGTTATACACCATAAAGAACTTTGCAGATCTGTAATTGCAGTCGTTTTTTGAATAACATACTTACCATCTTTAATAGCAAGCACTCCATCTTGTCCCTTTGTACCAACTCTCAACTGATACACTCCACTCAGCGCTGCCTTATCCAATTTTAAAATTGCAGCAGCATCACTTCCTTGTACATAGCCTCTAATATTGCCCGCATTTACAGCTGAGAAAGCTGAAGAGAACAGTAAGCTAGCACACAAAAGAGTAGAAAACTTTTTGTTCATAATTCTAAATTTAATATTAATACTAATGTTTATAAAAGTTCAGTTCTTATCGTACGTTTGTTAACTATTGTATCTTGAAATCGAATACGTACGTTTTTTTTCGTCATTTTTTTGGAGCATTCAGTAAGTTCGTGAGCAAAAGAAGGTTTTTTGTACATATTAAGCTATCTGATTGATAAGAAAGAATATAGAAAAGAAAAAAACTTTGAAGAAAGAATTGCAGGTTTAAAAAGTATATGTATTTTTGTAGCTGAAAAATGACGAAAAAAAACGTACGTTTTCATTAGTCATTTCTAAATATCCTCTTATTTTTCTATATATCAACATCTTAAATACGATCACACACCCGATTTCACTCTTAAAATTCTTCATTTACGCGTACATTATATAAATTAGTATATCTTTATTAATCAACCTATTACAAAAACTGTCAAAATGCAAAAAGTACCTTTTTTGCGAATTACTACCCAAAACAGCCCTTTTCAGTCCCTAAGCAAGACGGATATTTTCCTAAAATCCACAAATCATTCGTTTCCTGCCGCAAAACAAATGTGTCTGCGGTCGAAACTTTTATTTCAATCGTTGGAACTATCTGACTTACCGAATTTACTAATTCTGTAAGCGCAGTCTGCAGAATCTATTTTTTATGTATCTTTGGCTATTCAAACACCAAGACAAGAGAGAAAAGCCTATGTATAAGAATGGTAAATATCGGGAAACCGATAAAATGAGTGATCTGATCTGTGAGAATTATCCGATGGTGCTCGTCATGAGCCGCTTCGGTATTGCACTCGGATTCGGAGAAAAGAATATCGGAGAGGTATGCCGTCAAAACGGTGTCGATCCCTGCACGTTCCTGACCGTCGTAAACTTTCTGACGGAAGAGATATCCGCGCCGATGACAAATATTGACAAATGTCTGTCGATCGAGGCTTTGATCACTTATCTGCATAATGCACACGCCTATTTCCTGGACTTCCGGCTGCCCCATATCCGCCGTAAACTGACCGATGCTATTGCAGACTGCCCGAAAGATGTGGCGTTCGTTATCACTAAATTTTTCGACGAATATGCAGCAGAAGTCCACAAACACATGTCGTATGAAGAAAAGACAGTATTTCCATACGTCCGGGGATTATTAAAAGGGATAAAAGACCCGAAATACAACATAACGATCTTCCGAAAACATCATGATCAGATCGAAATGAAGATTATCGAACTGAAAAATATCTTGATCAAGTATTATCCGGGACCCGGAAGCAACCTGCTGAACAGCGTCTTGTTTGACATCTTCGCGACCGAACAAGATCTGGCCTCCCATAACCACGTAGAAGACTATCTTTTCGTCCCGGTGATCCTGACTCTTGAAAAAACAATACAGTGATGCCTATGAGCGCCTTATTAAACATAGCGGTTGCCGAACCGTCTGCCATCATCCGCAGTGGGCTCGAAGCAGTATTAAAGCGAATTCCCGGATTCCGCATCCAGATCATCGAAATTGCCACTGCGGAGCTTTTGCAAGAGACACTTCGCTCACACAAACCAGACATACTGATTATTAACCCGTCACTTCCCGGTTACTACACCATTCAGCTTCTCAAGGAAGAAACCGGCTGTACGGAAATGAAATGCATAGCCCTGCTGTATGCCGTCGCTGATCATGCCCTGCTGCGACCTTACGACGACCAGATCAACATCTATGACAGCCCGGACGAGATCCGCCACAAGCTGGAACGCCTCCATACGTCACCGGAAGAGGAAACCGAAAACGAAGAACAGCAGACGCTCAGCGCACGCGAAAAAGAAATCGTGGTCTGTGTCGTCAAAGGGATGACAAACCGCGAAATAGCCGACCGCCTGTTCCTTTCCACACACACCGTTGTTACACACCGACGCAACATCGCCCGGAAATTGCAGGTACACAGTGCCAGTGGTCTGACCGTATACGCCATTGTTAACAAATTAGTTGAACTAAACGATATCAAATTATAATCCATGAAGAAAAACAAACTCGCCGTCCTTACGTCATGCCTTGTCCTGTCAGGGACATTCTGTACGCAGGCACAAAACAAAACACCACAGGAAATCCGGATACCGGATACTTACAAATTAACGAACAAGTCTATCTACCGGAATGGCTGGATAGATTTCAACAAGAATGGGAAAAAGGATGTATATGAAGATCCTATGGTCCCGATCGATGCACGTGTCGAAGACCTCCTTTCGCAGATGAATGTTGAAGAAAAAACCTGCCAGATGGTTACGCTCTACGGTTACAAGCGGGTACTGAAAGACGACCTGCCGACATCGGACTGGAAAAAACAACTCTGGAAAGACGGCATAGGAGCCATCGATGAACATCTGAACGGTTTCCAGCAATGGGGACTTCCTCCTTCCGACAACCCGTATGTCTGGCCGGCTTCCCGTCATGCCTGGGCTTTGAATGAAGTACAACGGTTCTTTATCGAAGAGACACGCCTCGGCATCCCGACCGACTTCACGAACGAAGGCATACGTGGGGTAGAAAGCTATATCGCCACCAACTTCCCGACACAGTTGGGATTGGGACACACCTGGAACCGGAACCTGGTTCATAAGGTCGGCTATATCACCGGGCGCGAAGGACGGTTGTTGGGATATACCAATGTCTATGCTCCGATCCTCGATGTCGGGCGCGACCAGCGTTGGGGACGCTATGAAGAGGTATACGGCGAAAGCCCATATCTAGTAGCCGAGTTAGGTATCGAAATGGCAAAAGGAATGCAGACTGACCATCAGGTTGCCGCCACTTCCAAACACTATATCGCTTACAGTAACAACAAAGGCGGACGCGAAGGGATGGCACGCGTAGATCCGCAAATGTCACCACGCGAGGTCGAGATGATCCATGTCTATCCCTGGAAACGGGTGATCAAGGAAGCCGGGATCCTCGGAGTCATGAGTTCATACAACGATTACGACGGATTCCCCATTCAGAGCAGCTATTATTGGCTGACGACACGTCTGCGTGGCGAATTCGGTTTCCGCGGATATGTGGTATCGGACAGCGACGCCGTCGAATATCTTTTCTCTAAACACGGAACTGCCGCCGATATGAAAGAATCCGTGCTACAAAGCGTATTGGCGGGATTGAACATACGTTGTACATTCCGCTCACCGGATTCATACGTCCTGCCACTTCGCGAACTGATCGCGGAAGGAGCTATTCCAATGTCCACCATTGATGACCGAGTGCGTGACATTTTGCGCGTCAAATTCCTCGTTGGATTGTTCGACCATCCGTATCAGATCGATTTGAAAGAGACCGACAAAGAGGTAAACTGCGCCGAAAACCAACTGGTAGCCTTGCAGGCTTCAAAAGAATCGCTCGTTCTGTTGAAGAACCAGGATACCGTCCTTCCTTTAGATGTAAACAAAATTTCCAAAATCGCCGTATGCGGTCCGAATGCAGATGAAGAGGCATACGCTTTGACACACTACGGCCCGCTTGCCGTAGAAGTGACAACCGTGTTGGAAGGTATTCGGAATAAGGTAAAACCAGGAACGGACGTGCTCTTTACGAAAGGTTGTGATCTGGTAGATGCCAATTGGCCGGAATCGGAACTGATCCGTTATCCGTTGACAGCCGAAGAACAGAGCGAGATCGACAAAGCAGTGGAAAACGCAAAGAAGAGCGATGTGACTGTAGTCGTGCTGGGCGGAAGTAACCGCACCTGCGGAGAAAACAAATCACGTTCCAGCCTCGATTTGCCAGGCCGCCAACTCGATTTGCTGCAAGCTGTCGTAGCCACTGGAAAACCGGTCGTATTGGTGCTGATCAACGGACGTCCGTTGTCTATTAACTGGGCGGACAAATATGTTCCGGCTATCCTCGAAGCCTGGTATCCGGGTTCGCAAGGCGGTACGGCCATTGCAGACGCTCTGTTCGGCGACTATAACCCAGGTGGAAAGCTGACCGTTACCTTCCCGAAGACAGTCGGACAGATTCCGTTCAACTTCCCGACCAAACCGAATGCACAGGTCGACGGCGGACGCAACAAAGGGTTGGACGGCAACATGTCCCGCGTGAACGGTCCGTTGTACCCGTTCGGCTACGGATTGAGTTATACGACTTTCGAATACTCAGACATTTCGATCCAGCCAGCTATCGTGACACAGGTTCAACCGGTCACCGTCCGTTGCAAGGTGACGAATACAGGTAAACGTGCCGGAGATGAGGTAGTACAGTTATATGTACGCGATATCCTCAGCAGTGTTACGACCTACGAGAAGAACCTCGTCGGCTTCGACCGTATCCATCTGAATCCGGGAGAAACGAAAGAGCTTACCTTCACTATCGAACCGCGCGACTTGCAGCTGCTGAATAGCGATAACCATTGGGTGGTAGAACCGGGAGACTTCAAGGTTATGATCGGAGCCTCATCCGAAGACATCCGCCTGAACGACCGTTTTACGGTAGTGGAATATGGTAAAGAGCAGGCAAACATATCGGCAGCTTCCCGACAGCAGAAATCAGTTATTGCCAGCTCTACTCAGGAGTCTGCTCCGTCAGTATTAGACGGCAACCCATCTACGGCTTGGAAAGCCAACAAAGGTGAATACATAACTTTTGCACTCGAAAACAACGCCTCTCCTAACAACATCGCGATTGCCTGGAAAGAAAAAAGCAAAGATGCCAAATTTGAAATCCAACTCTCCGGTGGCGGAGGCCAGTTCCTGACCGTATATGAAGGGACGGTAGAAGCCACGAACGAGCTGACGAATTACCGGTTCAAAGGCACGACCGCCAGTGATATCCGTATCGTAATAACCTCCGGCAATGCAAGTATCTCGGAAATAAAAATCAAGGAGTTGAAAAATTAAAAATTAAGAAATGGTGTCTTATGCATTCATTTCTTAATTCTTAATTTTTAATTCTTAATTTATAAATAGATTTCCCCAAAGAACTCCGGACAATGGAAGTTCGGAGAAGGAAGATCAATCGGACTCCAACTTACGAAATGCGGAAATTCCGTATCGTCCGCACATTTATAGAAGTTGCCCATTATCTTTTCCGGTAGGTTGTCAGGATCGAGGCCCATCAACCGGAAAGGAATGGCAACCACCAACTCCCAGCTATAAACCCCCAGTTTCTCTGTAAAAGCGACATGAGGAAGACTTGAAAAACGACGTATCGAAGCATACTCTTCGGGGGTCAGAGATTTCTTCGAATCACGCGATTCCCGATAGGAAGCATCACATGTTCCGATACAATTAAACTCGAAATTGTAGTAATTGGGATCATTCACCCGCTTCATAAAAAACTCCACGCAACTATCTTGATAGACAGGTGAACCATCCGTTTCATAAAGAGCTTTCAATGAATTGCCTTTTACAAAGTAACGAATATACAGATTCACTTTCGATCTTGCGATATCGAAAGCCACGATAGGCTTATAGGAATATTCCTCCCAGTTAATCACATCGATCGACTCTCGCTGGGCCTTTTCCATCAAAAAGCCTACGGACGACAGATCCAGTACGTCCAGCGTTTCCAAATAAGGGACTTTCAGTTTCTTCATTATCAATTATAGATTTGGAGTAATGGTAAATGTAAATAAGAAGTCAGCAATACGGATAAGACTCCGATTATAGCCAAAACAATAATGACCGATCCTACAATCCTATTCAATAACCATATACCTCGCACGTTAAACCATTTTTTCAATTTAGCAACTATATAAGTGATTCCGAACCACCAGAGAACAGCCCCCACCCCAATAAAAGCAATGCCACCCGACAGCATCCAAACAGAATGTTCCGGCAAGACAAAACCAAAGCGGGCAAACAAACCAATATATAGCAATACGATTAATACGTTGCTAAAGGTAAGAAGAAAAGCTGTAATAAAATCCTGAGTGAAAGATAACTTTTTCTCCCGTTGTTTTCTAAGATTCCGGACAGGATTGGATTGGAAAATATAATAGCCGAAAATACCCAATACAATACTGCCGATCAATTGCAAAGGAGCCTGATTCGCCTCCACAAAGTTCACCACAACTCCCATCCCCAAGCAAGTCAGTGCAGCGTAGATCACGTCTGACAGAGCAGCCCCTAATCCGGTAACAAACCCATGCCAACGTCCTTTGTTCAGCGTTCGTTGTATACATAGCATACCGATCGGACCCATCGGGGCGGAAACCAGTACGCCAATAACAATTCCTTTACTTATCAATCCCAGCATTATCCTTCTATTTTCTGCCTAATGATTTGCAAAGATAACGCAAACCGGGAGCAGAATAAAATGAACTCGTCCATTTTTAACCAAAAAACACCTGCAGGAATGTTTTTTAGATTACCTACAGGCGTTTTCACACTTTATGTAAAAAGGCTATTTAGCTTTTTCCTTTTCCAATATAGCTTTCAACTTTGCAACGATTTCGGGATGTTCGGCCGCCAGATTCTTCTTTTCTCCGATATCCTGCTTCAAGTTGTAAAGCTGTTCTTCCTTGCTGTTGCCCAACTCGATATTCGTCAGTTTAGCATAAGCAGCACCATTACTCGGAGCTATGTATTTCCATTCGCCGTCGGAGACAGAAAGAGAACCGGCAACTTCGACCACATAGTCGCGCCCTTTCAAGTCCTTCCCCAAGAATGCGTCCAGATGATCCCGGCTGTCAGGACCGGCCCCTTCTTCGAGCGGCTTGCCCATCAGGCTTGCCATGGAGGCATACAGGTCGATCTGTGATACCAATGCGTCGGAGACACCCGGTTTTACCTGAGCCGGCCAGCTCACAATCATCGGAACACGCGTACCGGCTTCGAAGATACTGTATTTACCTCCACGGAACGGCCCCCAGGGTCTATGTTCGCCCAACAATTCCACAGCCCGGTCTGCATAACCATCATCCACAACAGGACCGTTGTCGCTACTCAACACGATCAAGGTGTTTTCGGCAATACCGGCTTTTTCGAGTGCGCCCATTATTTCGCCTACAGTCCAGTCGAATTGCAACAAAGCGTCGCCACGAGGGCCCATGCCGCTCTTGCCGACAAAACGGGGATGCGGCCAACGGGGAACGTGCGCGTCGTTGGTTCCGACATACAGGAAAAACGGTTCATCTTTGTGGCTTTCAATAAATCGGACAGCTTTGCAAGTGATGCTGTCTGCAATGTTTTCATCTTCCCACAAGGCCTGCTTGCCCCCTTTCATGTAGCCGATACGCGAAATGCCGTTCACGATCGCCATATCATGCCCATGGTTCGGACTCGGTTTCAATTTGGTAAGCAATTCCGGATGGTCTTTTCCCAACGGTTCGCCAGGGAACGGTTTTTCATAGCTCACTTCAATCGGATCATTCGGATCAAGATTGACGATCCGCTGATTCTCAACCCACACACAAGGCACACGGTCGCCTGTGGCAGCCATTATATAGGAATAGTCGAACCCTATATCTGAAGGTCCCGGCGTGATAAAGCCATTCCAATCCTGTCCTCCCGTCCTGTCAGACAATCCCAAATGCCATTTACCTATAGCACCTGTTGTATAACCACACTCACGAAACATATCGGCAACAGTCGGCTGTTCGGGACGAATGACCATTCCGGCATTTCCAGCCGCAATCCCCGTGTCATTCCGCCTCCAAGCATAATGCCCCGTAAACAGCGAATAGCGCGACGGCGTACTGGTCGCAGCCACCGCATGCGCATCCGTAAAACGGACACCTTGGGCTGCCAGGCGTTCCACATTCGGCGTATGGATCGTTTTTGATCCGTTGCAACTCAGGTCGCCATAACCGATATCATCGGCTATCAGGAAAATAACGTTCGGCTTCTTCTGCTGCTGTGTTACTTTTTCTTCCGCCTTTTGTCTGTTTCCAGAACAGGAGGCCAGCAAGGTAGCTCCTATTCCCAATACGATTGTTGATTTCATGATAATAAATTAACTGTTAATTGATAAACCCTTTCTCCATTTTGAGATTGTCAATCCGAGAATCCCGAAAACGTCCTCCACACTCCGACAATTGTTTTTCAGCAAATCTCGCCGGGAGCTATAACCTTATTGTTGACAAATATACAATAAAACGAAGTATATCACAATTTTCCAAGATTGTAATCTGCATACGAAGTTTTCTGCTAATCCTCTATCACTCTATCACTACAAAGGTTGTAGCTATTCATATTCAAACGTCCAAAGGCAGTGACATCGCCCATCAGCAGACTGAAAATCTGACTGGCCTGTTCGGCGTCTTCCATACGGATACGACGCAGCATACGTGTGCGTGGATCCATAGTGGTGTCGGCCAGCTGGTCGGCGTCCATTTCACCCAGACCCTTATAGCGCTGAATGTCCTCGTTATAGCTGATGTGCTTCTTATCAAGATCAGCCAATTTGCCGGCCAGCTCATCGTCGGAATACGTGTAGATATACTCCCCCTTGTGAGCTCCGGTCAAGGCGATGCGGTGCAGCGGAGGCACGGCCGCATACACGTGACCGTACTCGATGAGCGGCCGCATGTAACGGTAGAACAAGGTGAGCAGCAGAATGCGGATGTGCGCGCCATCGACATCTGCATCGGTCATCATAATGACCTTGTTGTAACGTGCTTGCTCGATGTCGAAGCTCGCTCCGGAGCCAGCGCCGACCACCTGAATGATCGCCGCGCATTCCTTGTTCGACAGCATCTGCGACAACGACGCCTTCTGCACGTTGAGAATTTTGCCTCGAATCGGCAGCAACGCCTGGAAACCGGAATTACGCGCGGCTTTGGCGGTGCCAAGTGCGGAATCGCCCTCCACGATGAACAGTTCGGCCACATCGTCATTGCCTGGCTGGCAATCAGACAGTTTCGGTGGCATGGATGCCGATTCGAGCGCGTTCTTGCGTCGCGTCACCTCTTTGGTCTTACGTGCTTGGATGCGGGCGTGCATTTCGCCGACGATCTTTTCAAGCACGCGGCCGGACTGTTCCTTATAGCCACGTTTGGAGCCGGTGATCATCTCGCCGAACTGCCTGTCGGTCATTTTGCTGACGATCGGCTTGACCTGCGCGGTGCCGAGCACATCCTTGGTCTGACCTTGGAACTGTGGTTCGGCGATACGCACAGTGACGACGGCAACCAGACCTGCCAGAATATCGTCACGTTCGACTTTCATGTTGGAATCTTTGAGATTCACTTTGAGCTTACGTGCATTGTCTTCGATGGCTTTGCGAATCTGCTTGGTCAGGCCCAACAGATAGCCATCCACATGGGTTCCACCGCCCGGGGTTTCCACCACATTGACGAAGCTGCGCATGGTGGTGTCGTATCCGTTGGTCCACCGCATCCGGGAGCCAACCAGCTGATAGGCCGCGGTGATATGTTATTCCTGCAGGGAGCTGACCCGGTGCGTGTGCAGTGTG
>ENA-USYP01001758-USYP01001758.1-human-gut-metagenome-genome-assembly--contig:-NODE-1758-length-15231-cov-6.575294_pt1 | contig 15231 bp, 11 predicted proteins | sample MGYA00250065_ERZ773512 | MGnify/ENA primary metagenome ERZ773512 (study PRJEB29103, sample SAMN06112003) | human gut metagenome | biome: human gut; feature: ankylosing spondylitis patient; material... | reverse complement strand
TTTTTCAAGCAGAAGACGGCATACGAGATTACGTACGGTGACTGGAGTTCAGACGTGTGCTCTTCCGATCTGGACTGTTTATTACATCTTCGACACCGAGTTCCTCACATATAGCCTTGATAAAAGTTGTTTTTCCGGCACCCATTTTCCCTCGAAAAGCAAATACGGTGGTGTCTCCCATGCAGGAAATAAATTTTCGTGCAGCCTCTCTGATATTATCTAAATTATTAATTGTAATGGTTTGCATAGATTGTTTGTTTATTATTTTTTTGACAATGTTATAAAAGGAATCATCATTTCTTCCATTGAAATACCTCCGTGTTGGAAAGTATCTTTATAATATCCTACATAGTAGTTGTAATTGTTCGGGTAAGCTAAGAAATCCCGGTTCGTTGCAAAAATATAAGTCGAACTTACGTTCGGAGACGGAAGTCCGAAGCGGTTAGGATTTTTGATTTCGTAAACCTGTTTAGAATTATAACTCATATTTTTGCCGACCTTATAGCGCAAATTCGTGTTCGTATTGCGATCTCCTACTACTTTGATCGGATTATCTACATTGATTGTTCCGTGATCGGTAGTCAATATGATTTTATAGTCGGTTTCGGCTATTCTTTTAAAAAGGTCGAGAGCCGATGAATGTTTGAACCATGATTCTGTAAGAGAGCGATATGCCGCATCTGTAGAAGCTAATTCCCGTATCATTTTCGATTCGGTACGGGCATGAGACAGCATATCTACAAAATTGAGTATGCAGACATTCAATTGATTTCGTTCTAATTGAGCAAAATTCTGAATCAGTTTATCTCCGAATTGCGATTCGTTGATTTTGTTATAGGAAAAACTGTATTTTTTACGAAAACGGTCTATCTGGGTCTGAATTAACGGAGCTTCATTTAAATTCTTTCCTTCTTCCTCATCTTCATCTACCCAAAGCTCCGGAAACATTTTCGATATTTTATCCGGCATCAATCCCGAAAATATCGCATTCCGGGCATATTGAGTCGCGGTGGGCAGAATGCTGAAATAGAGTTCTTCACTGAATGTATAATATTCGTTAAGTAGTGGTTTTATCATTCTCCACTGATCGAGCCTGAAATTATCGATCAGGATTAAAAATATTTTTTCTCCTTGGTCCAATAATGGGAATATTCTGTTTTTAAATAGTTCGTGGCTCATCAACGGATGTTCGTCTGTGGTGACCCATTTTTCATAGTTTTTTTTAATAAACTTCGTAAAAGCAGAATTAGCTTCGGTTTTTTGCATTCTCAGCAAATCACCCATATTACTGTCGGTCTCTTCGAGTTCGAGTTCCCAAAATACTAATTTTTTATATACCTCGTACCAGTCTTCCCATGAGAATGAATCGTTGATTTGGGAACTAATTTTATTAAATTCTTGCTGATACCCGGAAGTGGCTTTTTCCGAGATGATTTCTTTTTGATAGAGATTCTTTTTGATAGATAGCAGTATTTGATTCGGATTTACAGGTTTTATCAAGTAATCGGCTATCTTGTTGCCAATGGCTTGAGTCATGATATTTTCTTCTTCGTTTTTTGTAATCATGACTACCGGCACATCAGGATTCGTCTCCTTGATTCGGCTGAGAGTCTCCAATCCGCTCAATCCGGGCATATTTTCGTCCAGTATAATCAAGTCGAAATGCTCTTTCTCCGACATTTCCAAAGCATCTCGTCCGTTGGAAACCGTAATGACTTCATAACCCTTTTGTTTCAAGAAAAGGATATGAGGTTTTAATAAATCTATTTCATCGTCTGCCCAAAGTATTAGTTCGTTTCTCATACTATTTATTGGTTTTGCTCAAGAAAATGAAAATATTCATCGAAACTCCTGCCCTCGAGCAGTAACTTGAAGTTCGATTCGCTAATCATTACCGGTCTGACGGTATCGGGAAATTTCAGTCCTTTTTCACTGCCGATCATACGACGATAAAGAGTTAGTTCGTCAAAGTTATTAAATCCTTTGACAACAAGCATACTAATTTCGTTAAAGGAGATTATTTCCAGATCAAAATCCTTAATCAAAAAGTTTGAAAAATTATATTTTGCGACATCGAATAATAATAGGTTCGAAGAAATACTATCTGTCGGATATACCAAAACGAGCAGGTGTGGTGATTCTTTATCCATTGTGAACGGAGCTATCGAGTCTGTTGCCATTCCGGTAGAATCATCAGCCATATTGTTTCCTAAGCGAACTTCCCAAATATTGGATTTTCCTGTTCCGGACACTACCGATTTGCCTTGCGCAATACCTTTCAGCATGTCTGTAGCCAGAGGACTAACATCCTCGGTCGGGTATTTCTCCAGCAGTTCTTTCAGTCCGTTTTTGAATTCGTCTATCTTCTTTTCGTTTACATAGGCAAGAGCATCTACCAGCATAAATTTCGGCATTAGTTTTGATAGCGGATAAGTCTTTTTCATATACTGATATAGCTCGTGTACGTCTCCGTTTCTGTTTTCCAGATAAGCTTGGTATGTTTTATTGTATATGGAATCTTGCATAGAGTCCATTTTTCTCAAATTATCGAGGTAGTTCGGGTCTGCTAATGCTATAGCATATTTACTTTCCGGAAAATCTTTTATAATCCGGTTCTTATAACTATCTGCCATAGCTATATCACCTAATTGCATATATATCAGATAAGTATTATAATAGGCTTCAAGGCGGAAATCATTTTGGGGGAATCTGTTATCGAGGCGGTTGAACGCATCTAATGAGGCATCGAAATCTCCCAATTGATTTTTCAAAATGATTCCCATATTGAAAAGTCCGTCGGCAATTATTTCGTTCGATGTAGCAATATCCTCCGGAGTTAACGGAAGTTGTTGTATATAGAATTCCGGTTTATGCGGATCATTGCTTGCTTCGTTAAGTTGTGTTGTATCGGATGCAGCTGTATCATCCGTTATCTCGGTTTCTTCCTCTTCATTTTCCAAATCGGCGGTTTCATCGTTTCCGGTCAGGTCGTCCATAGAGAAAGAAGCTTTATCGCGTCGACGCCAGTCGTCTTCCAACTTTCTGCGTCCCCATTTTCTTTGGAATTCTGTTTTACCGGCAGATACTAAAGCCGGATTATAAAAATACCAGGCATTGCTTCCGTTACCGAGGTTCATGTTCGGTATCGTCGGCTGTTGAGCTCCACCCTGATTCCCGAATTGAGGGATATTTCCTTGCTGTTCTGCAAGGTATGCCTCTTTTTTGGCTTCTTCTTCAGCTCTTTTTTCGGCGGCGATAAGATCGTCTATTTTTTGCTGGATAATCTTCATTCTTTCAGGTTCGGGCAGTGCTGCCAATTGCTGCAGACTGTCTTGTAATTCTACGTTTTGTGCATGGATTGCCAGTTCATCCAATACTTCAGAGCGTTTTACCAATTGTGCATAGTCCGGGTATGTCTCGTCAATCAAGGGTATTGCTTCGGCGTAACAAGGTTGAGCTTTGGTGTATTTACGTTGGTTGAAGTAAATGTTTCCCAAAGTCAGTTGGCTGATAGCTTTTTCGATACCTTCACGGGTGCTTTTCTGTGCAGCGAGGATATAGTTTTTTATAGCATTTGTCGTATCTTGACGTGAAAGATATAAATTTCCTAAAGCATAATATATTTGATCTAAGTAATCCTTGTTTTTCGGGCTTTTGGCCATTTTATTCAGAGTTTTCACTATCTTTTCAATATCACCTCCCGGAAATACTTCGGTTTGCTTTATTCTGGCGTTCAGCTCGGTTCTGTAAGGCGGGCTCATTTTTATCACTTTACCGAAAGTCTGATAAGCCGCTTGATTATCATTGGTCAAAGCATAAAGTTGTGCCAACAGAAAATTCATCCGTATTTTCTGGGCTTTTTTACTTTCGGCTTTTATTGCTGTTTGCAGATACGGAATTGCTTGTTTATATTCTCCGTTACGTATTAAAAAGTCTGCATTTACGGTAGAAAACCAATTGTTAAGTTTAGAAGGAAGACCATCGTTGTTGATTTTTTGCAAAACATCTTCAGCTTCGTACATCCAGCCCATTTCAAGATAGCAACGGGCAAGCCATATTCTGGACTCTGCGATCAGATCGGGCTTCCATGTAAAATGGCGAGTAATATAAATAAACGTTGCCGAGGCGGCAAGAAAGTCTCCTTTATAAAATTGGGCTTTCCCCATGAGCAGCCATGCATTATGGATAAAAGGATTGAATTCTCCTCTTTTTACATATTCCCTGTATTTGGGATCATGCATTTTATTTTGATTCCGTTTCGGTTTTTTTTGAATAGAGTGCAATTTTATTGCTTTTTGGCATTTTTCTATGGTACGGTCGAAACTTCCGTTCGGTTTGGTTTCTTTAGGATTTCCGTATGCGCTGACCGGATGCATGTGTACTAACCGGGTAAAGTTATCTTCATAATTGCTCTCCATGTTTTTCAACTGTTCTTTATAATTTTCTATACCGTTAAAATAGACATTATAACGGGTAGTCATAGCCTGGTAAGAACGGCTCAGTTTTGTGTTTTTCTTTACCGAACATGAAAAAACGGTAAACAGGCACAATGCAATAGAAGCGATATGGAGATAGATTCGTCTCAAATGTAATCTTATGATTAAAAGTTCCTATTAAAATAAACCTGTAAAATGTTGTTTTATTGTTTTCAAAATGTAAAAAACTCAATTCCGGGATTTTCGTAAACGACTGCCCCATACCGACATTCTCGCCATCCCATAAAAAATTACTAATATAAATACGATACAAGCTCCTGCCGGGACATTAATATAGTAGGAAATTACGAGTCCGGTTATTCCTGACAGGATACTTAATATGATCGAACTGTAAATGATTTGTTTATATCGGTTAAAGAACAGGTCGGATATCATTTGCGGTACAGTGAGTAGGGACATTAACAGCATGATACCGACTAAACGGATTGTGAGAACTACGCAAACCGATACCAGAAATGTCATGCCATATTCTATCAGACGTACGTGAAGCCGACGGGTTGCCGCAAAATCCCGGTCGAAAGCCGTATATATGATATGTCGGTAGAATAGTATGAATACGAGAATTAATCCGGCGGTATATAGTGAAAACAGAATTAAATCTGTATGGGTTATGGTCAGAATATTGCCGAAAAGAAATTCGCTTAATTCCGGTGTATATCCTGGTGTCATAAAGATGCAGATGATACCGATAGCCATCCCTAATGCCCAGAATGCTGCAATTGCGGAGTCTTCACGAACACCGTTTCTTCGAGACATCCATTCTACTCCCAGTGCGGATAGTACAGCAAAAAATAAAGCAGATAAGGTCGGGCTGATTCCGAGAAAAAATCCGAGCCCCAACCCTCCGAAGGAGGCGTGGGTGATACCTCCTGTAATAAATACCATACGACGAGTAACGATATAAGTCCCTATAATGCCTCCGGCCAGACCAATCAGAATGACTGCGAATAAAGCGTTCTGAAAAAAAGTATATTGTAATATGTCCGACATGATCTTATTCAAAAAATGGATGAAAATATCAGGATTTTTCTCTCCGCTCTCCTACAATGAGCAGAACTTCGTCTTTTAACGGGTCGGGCAGTTCTATTTCTCGAAGTTGAAGACTTCTGACCCATCCGGCAACCTCTTCACTGCGGAGCGTATATAATACTTCTCCGAACTCGGCAATTTCGGCAGTACTATAACTGTCGGAATGACGGCCTTTGAAAACATCAAGTTCTTCGTCATTGTAATATTCTATATCTTTGCTTACTGCAGCAAGTAAACTTTCTTTTTCGCAAATTTCGTGCATTCCGCAACATTCGGAGTCATTGGTTTGCGAAGATTGCAATTTTGGAATTTCTCCCGATTCGATTTTTCGTTTTAGTTTCCGTTTCCGTTTATAACGTTTATCCAACCATGCGGAAACGAATCCCAAAATAATGATGGATGCTATTATATATAACATTTTCTGTTTTTAGTTTTATTGTTCCCGTATATCAAATCCGGCGCTTTTCATATCGTCCCAAAAAGAAGGGTACGATTTGCTGACGACTTCCGGATGATTGATTCGGATTCCCGGATGTATAAATGCTGCCGGAGCGAAAGCCATGGCCATACGGTGATCGTCGTATGTGTCGATCGAAACCGAGCTCCCTGTTTCGCAACGTTCTCCGTTCCATTCGAGAATAGAATCTCGAATATCGTTAATCACATAACCCAATTTTTTTAGTTCTCGTTTTAATGCTTCGATACGGTCGGTTTCTTTGATTTTGAGAGATTGTAATCCGGAAAATCGAAACGCGATGTTTTTAAACGCACAAGTTGTTACCAAAGTTTGTGCCAGATCGGGTTGATCAGAGAGATCGAGCGTCAATTTTTTGCATCGTTCACCATTGTGCCTGAGTTTTATTCCGCCTTCTGTGTATTGGGTACTTATTCCTAAGGGAACAAAAAAATCGGCTATTCGTGAGTCTCCTTGTACGCTGTTTTTTTGTAACCCTTCTAATTCTATTTCGGCAGAAGGAGATAAAGACGCAATTTCATACCAGTAAGATGCAGCAGACCAGTCCGACTCTACTTTGAATGCGATAGGTTTATATTCTGTCGGAGCTATGCGAATGACGTTTCCATTCCATTGAGCGGTAACGCCGAACTGTTTCATCATTTGTAATGTCATGAGTATGTATGGCTTCGAAATGATATTTCCGGAGAGAGTAAGCGTCAATCCTGCTTTCATGTAAGGTGCGATCATCAAAAGGGCAGAAATGTATTGGGAACTGACATTCCCGTTCAGACTTAATTCTCCGCCTTCTAAAGCGCTTCCGAAAATCCGGAGAGGAGGATAACCTTCGTTTTCAATATATTCGATACGGGCTCCTAATGAACGAAGGGCGTCAACCAATAGTCCTATGGGTCTTTGTTTCATCCGTTCAGATCCTGTAATTACCCATTCTCCCACGATTTTAGATAAAAATGCCGTCATGAATCTCATTGCCGTACCTGCGGCATGGATATCGAAATGGTTGTCATTTGATTCTAACGCTTTTACCATTACTTGTGTATCATCGCAATCCGATAAGTTTTGGATGTTATATGGGCTGTAACTTAATGCATTTAATATCAAAGCCCGGTTACTTATACTTTTCGATGCCGGAAGTTGTATCGTTACCCGGCAAGAGGAAGGTGCGGTTATTTGGATATTCATGTCATTTTTTCTTATCAATTCGTGCAAAAATAGCGAAAAATAAGACAATATCGATCCCTTGAAGAATGATTCTTGTAAAAAGCCGTGAATTTTGCAAGACCAGTCCAAAGGGGAGAGTACGTTTAGATTAGTTGTATTCTGAATCCGAAAGAAAGACTTAAAATATCAGATAACCGGACATATCGGTTACTACATGCATTCAGTATATAGAGATCACAAGTGCTTAATTCGTAAAAAAGGGACATTGTCCTGCGTATGAATTTTTTATCATAAAAAGAAATGCGTTGGCCGAGTTGTACATGAGTGCGTATTTTGGTAGAAAACCAATAATAACCGTTCGGGTATTTTTTCGGTTCTTTGATCCATAAATTTCCGTCAAAAATCGTGTTGATATATATACCGCAACTTAGAGGTTGTAAACTCCATCCTTTTCCGAGTCGGACAGACCAGGGAACATAGTTTTCCCGTAATGTCATGGTAAGTTTGGTTCGGTCATTACTGAAGGATGGGACGAATCCCCACAACACTTCTGTTTCCCAACTTTTATTGTGTCCGTAATTCCATCCGACGCCTGCCGAAAGCAAACCCATTCCGCCTGCAAATTGAATTTTCGTATAACGGGGTATCATTTTTTGCCATGCCGTAAGAAGACGTTCGTTTGTATGATCCGTTTCTGTTTGAGCAAGAAGCTTTAACGGATATATAGAAAACAGAATTAACAGCAAGTTAGAAAAAAACTTCTTCATAACCGTATTCGTTTTGCGTTAAGGTAAATAGCAAGTAACTGCGTTTGTCCATGGAGGGGCATCCGTAGTAAATCGTTCCGTCTTCGAAAATATCGGTTTCTTTTGTATTGTGTTCGTGGGCATGTAGGCAGAATCTCAGATTTTTGAAATTTTTCAGTGTATAATGAAAATATTCTGCAACATTGTTGTTGAATTGGTCACAATATGGTTTGGCGTGCATTACGACAACGGTTTGTGTGTATTCATCTTGCCGGGTTGTCATTTCTGAATTTAGAAAATTGAAGTCCGGTACAGGATGTGAATAATCATATTCGAGAGCATTCGTATTTAGGCATACGAATTTAGTTTTGCCCGCTATAAAAGAAAAATTATCAGTTCCGAATATCTCTTCAAAGACTGCTTTCCCGTTACCTAATACATCGTGATTTCCTATAAGAGTAACATAGGGGACGTTCAGCTTGTTCATGATATCACGAGCCCAGATAAATTCTCTTGTTAATCCGAAATCCGAAACATCTCCTCCGTGTATAACGAAATCTATGTCGTTTCGACTGTTTACATGGTCTACGAAATCTTCGGTTTCGTCATAGCAACGTTGACTGTCTCCCATAAGAATAAAACGGATGGATTCTTTTGATGAGCAAGAATTCTCTATTTTTTCGATTTGTGTATAATTAATTTCCTTGTCTCCATGAATATGGGTATCGTATGGGTGGTATTCTATCAATTCACATCCTGAAAGAAGTAGTATTTCTGTACAGAAAATAATTTTTGTGATATATTTTTTTATTAATTCAAGCATATATGTGACTTTTTAAAAGCAAAGGTAACGGGAATGCTATATCGGGAAAGTTCTGATTTTCTCTAAAAATGCTCTAATCGTAATTTCTTATAAACGAACTTGTAAAATTGTTTTATATTTGTTGCAATAGAGAGTATTATTTATGAAAGTGAAAGATATTCCGGTTATTTCGATGGAAAAGACTGTAAATCGGAATTATGTGGATGAACAGATTTCCGATGAATTTTTTATGTCCATACAAGGGAAAGTGCCTGGCTCGGCTTTTAATTATCCGTTTCGTTTAGATGGCTTGATTATGATTATATGCCGTAGAGGAAGTTGTGAATTGGTTATAGATCTTATTCGGCATTCGGTAAAACCGAATGACTTTTTCTTTATTTTACCCGGATCTATTATCCAGTTAGGAGATAAAAGCGAAGACCTTTTGTTATATGTTATAGGTGCATCTACCGATTTTTTGTCGGACAAAAGTATGAAAACTAATATTCAGCTTTTTTTGCATGTTAAAGATAATCCGAAAATTAATCTTGATGAAGAAGAATCTGAGATGTTGTTCTCTTTTATAGAGTTTATTCGGAGTAAACTGATAAGAACCGATCATATTTATCGTAGAGAGATCGTTCAATCTTTATTTATGGGCTTTTGTTATGAAGTCAGTGCTATTTTTCGACGTACTTTGGCAACTACTCCCCAACAGTTGAATAGGAATGAAATATTGTTTAAGGAGTTAATGCAATTGATCGTGACGCACTATAAAACGGAACGGAGTGTAGGGTTTTATGCCGGGAAATTGTGTCTTACCGATAAATATTTAACAAGGATAATACGAGAGGTAAGCGGAAAGACGATTTCAGAGTGGATAAAGACCGCACTTATATTTGATGCCAAATCGCAGTTGAAATATACTCGAAAAACCATACAGGAGATTTCGAATGATCTGAATTTCCCGAATCCCTCTTTTTTCGGGAAATTTTTTAAACAACATACGGGGATGACACCTAAGGCATATCGGATAAGTTGAGGTCTCAAAATTTAAACAGACTCTTAATGAGAAAAGAATGATAAAAGCCGGCAAATGTTGTAGAAGCGTTTTTTTTCAGTGAAAAAAGAAAATAATAATGCTGAAAAATAATTTATTTGTATATTTGGAAAGTTAAAAATAATCGTTCGGGTGTCTGGTTTTCATTATGTTTTTGCTGTTTGGACAGAATATCCTGGCGATTCCAAATTAAAAGTATATGGAAAGACGGGAATTTTTAAGAACAATCGCTTTGGCTGGTTTGGCTTCTACATTTAAATTTAGTGACGCAATGGATATTCTTGCTCAAAGTGGCAAGAATGTGAAAACCGGTGCTGCTTATGATCTTGTTGCCGTTATGGGAGGAGAACCGGAGATGATGTTTCGGAAAGCAATTACCGAAATGGGAGGGATGAGTAAATTTGTAAAACCCGGGAATAAAGTTGTTGTTAAACCTAATATCGGATGGGATAAAGTTCCAGAACTTGCGGGGAATACAAATCCGAAGCTTGTAAAGGAGATTATTGCTCAATGTTATAAGGCCGGAGCAGCAGAGGTTGTCGTTTTTGATCATACTTGTGATGATTGGCGTAAGTGTTACAAAAATAGTGGGATAGAAGATGCTGCAAAAGCTGCGAAAGCAAAGGTCGTTCCGGCAAATGAAGAGTCTTATTACAGGGAAGTCGATCTTCCGCATGGAAAAAATCTACGTAAAACCAAAATTCATAATGCGATTCTCGATTGTGATGTGTGGATAAATGTCCCTATTCTAAAACATCACGGTGGGGCTAACTTAACAATATCTATGAAGAACCATATGGGAATTGTTTGGGACAGAGGTGCTTTTCATAAAAATGATCTGCAACAATGTATAGCAGATATTTGTACTTTCAGAAAACCCGCTGTGTTGAATGTCGTAGATGCTTACAGGGTATTGAAGAGTAATGGCCCGCGAGGAACTTCGGCAGCGGATGTCGTGAATCCCAAGGCTCTTTTTATATCATCCGATATTGTTGCTGTAGATACTGCTGCTACCAAATTCTTTAATCAAATACGTACTATGCCCCTGGAAGATGTCGGACACTTGGCCAAGGGAGAAGCTTTGAATATCGGTACGATGAATTTGGACGATCTGAAAATCAGACGTTTGAAGATGTAATCATATTTTTACTGTAAATCGAATTCTTATAAATTATGTTACGAAAAATACGTATAGGAATATCGCTGACGATATTCCTATTGCTCACATTCTATTTGGTCGATTTTGCCGGAATTTTGCCAAACTCTTTTCATGTTTTGGCTCATATGCAACTTATTCCGGCGTTGTTGGGTTTAAATCTCGGGATATTGTTGTTTCTGCTGGTATTAACATGGTTGACCGGAAGGTCATATTGCTCTGTTATTTGTCCTTTGGGAATATTTCAAGATATAGCTATCTGGATTTCCCGCAAACGAGATAAAAAGAAGCATTATGATTACCGTCGGGCATTAAACCGGTGGAGATGGGGAATATTGTTATTGATCGTAGTTGCCGGTTTTTCGGGTTTTATGTTTTTGGTCAGTTTGTTCGATCCTTATAGTGCTTACGGACGTATTGTAGTCAATGTTCTCAAGCCCTTGTATTTGGTTGTAAATAATTTCTTAACGTGGATTTTTACGATGTTCGATAACTATACATTTTATTATATGGATATTATCGTGACAAGTGTGTCGGCTTTAATAATTGCCTTTGTGACGTTATTGGTTGTCGGTTATTTGGCGTATCGTTATGGAAGGATATATTGTAATACCGTTTGTCCTGTGGGAACTTTATTGGGTTTTATTTCGAAGTATTCCCTTTTTAAAGTACATATCGATACCTCTAAGTGTAACAGTTGCGGGTTGTGTGCCCGTAAATGTAAGGCTTCCTGCATTGATAGTAAAAAGCATGAAATAGATTATAGCCGTTGTGTAGTTTGTTTTGATTGTATCGATAATTGCCGTCAAGGAGCAATATCTTATACTTTGCGCTATAAAAAGGAATCGCAAAAAAATATCTCATCTGATGAACCGGATATATCGAAGCGTACTTTTGTCGCAACTCTGACCGCTGTTGCATTAACAGCGCCGAAGTCAGCGATGAGCCAGAGTGCGGGGGTACTTACAGGGAATAAGCCTTATAAAAAAGAACATCCTTTGTCTCCTCCGGGATCGATCAGTGCAGAGCATTTTAACCAGCATTGTACGGCTTGTCATCTTTGTGTGAGCAAATGTCCTTCTCATGTGTTGAAGCCATCTCTGTTAGAATACGGAGTCGGAGGGATATTACAACCGGTAATGAACTTTGAAAACGGTTTTTGTAATTATGACTGTACCCTTTGTTCCGAAATCTGTCCGAATAAAGCGATATTGCCATTGACGAAAGAAGAGAAGCATCTTACACAAGTAGGGCGTGTGGTATTTATCGAGGAAAATTGTATTGTACACACCGATAATACCAATTGCGGGGCATGTGCCGAACATTGCCCAACTCAGGCTGTTACGATGGTTCCGTATCGGGATGGATTGACAATTCCGAAAATTAATCCGGATATTTGTGTCGGTTGCGGAGGATGCGAGTATGTGTGTCCGGTACGACCTTTTCGAGCAATTCATATAGAAGGTAATCCTGTTCACTTACAAGCAAAACCGATACAGATAAATAAGGTAGATGAAACGGAAATTGATGATTTCGGATTTTGATAAATTGAATAATTCTTAACACAATACACACAGTACGACATGAAACATAAAACAAAATCGCTATTTGTTGTTCTCTCTTTAGTTATTTCGGGAACGCTTTTTGCTCAAAAGGAGGTGTATAAAGACATGGATGCTCCGCAACACGAGCGGATTATGGATTTGTTATCTCGTTTAACGATCGAGGAAAAGATTTCTTTATTGCGGGCGACTTCTCCCGGAATTCCCCGATTGGAAATAGAAAAATATTATCATGGTAATGAAGCGTTGCACGGGATAGTACGTCCCGGTAATTTTACCGTTTTCCCTCAAGCTATAGGATTGGCGAGTATGTGGAATCCCGATTTTCTGTATGAAATTTCTACCGTGATTTCAGATGAGGCGCGTGCCCGTTGGAATGAGTTGAATCGGGGAAAGGATCAGAAACGTCTTTTCAGCGATTTGCTGACATTTTGGTCTCCGACAGTGAATATGGCTCGCGATCCCCGTTGGGGACGCACTCCCGAAACTTACGGGGAAGACCCTTTTCTTTCCGGTAAATTGGGCGTTGCTTTTGTAAAAGGGTTACAAGGGAATGATCCTCGTTATTTAAAAGTCGTTTCTACACCGAAACATTTTGCTGCTAATAATGAAGAGCATAACCGTTTTGAATGTAATCCTCAAATATCTGAACGGGATTTAAGAGAGTATTATCTTCCGGCCTTTGAACGTTGTATTATCGATGGTAAGGCTCAATCGATTATGACTGCATATAATGCCATTAACGATGTTCCCTGTACTTTGAATACTTGGTTATTGAAGAAAGTACTGCGTACCGATTGGGGATTTAACGGTTATGTCGTATCGGATTGCGGAGCTCCGAGCCTGTTGGTTACTCATCATAAGTATGTGAAAACTCCTGAAGCGGCTGCTACATTGGCGTTGAAGGCCAGTCTTGACTTGGAATGCGGGGATAATGTTTATATTGAACCTTTGATGAATGCCTATAAGCAATATATGGTTAGTGAAGCTGAGATAGATACGGCAGCATACCGGATATTGCGTGCCCGCATGATGTTGGGACTGTTTGATGATCCTGCGAAAAATCCTTACAATGCTTTGTCTCCGTCGATTGTAGGGTGTGAGAAACATAAAAATATGGCTCTTGAAGCGGCACGGCAGAGTCTCGTACTATTGAAAAATGAAAATAATTTTTTACCGATAAATCCTAAAAAGATAAAATCTATTGCTGTGGTCGGGATTAATGCCGGAAACTGTGAATTCGGAGATTACAGCGGGAAACCGGTAAATGTTCCGGTGTCTGTTTTGGACGGAATCCGAAATCGAGTAGGAAATGATATAAAAATCGTTTATGCTCCTTGGAAATCTTCATCTTCAGGATATGAAATGATCACTAAAGCGAATTTCCCGAACGGATTGAAAGCTGAATATTATAATAATAAACATTTACAGGGAACTCCTCAAGTGCGTACTGATGAAAATATCAATTTCGAGCCGGCTAATCAAGCTCCTGACCCGTTTCTGCCCGAATCTCCGTTATCGATTCGATGGAGTGGTGATTTAGTCCCGTCTGTTTCAGGAAAGTATACTCTTGCTTTTGCGACGGATGACGGATGTCGTTTGTATATAGACGATAAGATGGTGATCGATTCGTGGAAAAATAGAGGGTTGACAACCGATAGCGTAGTCGTGACATTAGAAAAAGACAAAAAGTATCGTTTGGTAGCCGAGTATTTCGATAATGCTGGAGAAGCTTCGGCTAAATTATATTGGCGTACTCCCGATTTTGAGAAAAAGGCTCTTCTCGACCTTTATGGAGATGCAAAAAAGGCTATTCAGGAATGCGATATGACGATTGCCGTCATGGGTATCAATAAATCTATTGAACGGGAAGGTCGTGATCGTGACCATATTGAATTACCTAAAGATCAGGAGCTTTTTATCGAAGAAGCTTATAAGTTGAATCCCAAAATGGCAGTCGTGTTGGTTGCCGGCAGCTCTTTAGCTGTAAATTGGATGGATGAACATGTCCCTGCGATTCTTAATGCATGGTATCCCGGAGAGCAAGGAGGAACAGCTGTTGCCGAAGCTTTGTTCGGAGATTATAATCCTGCCGGACGCTTACCGCTTACCTATTACCGGTCATTAGATGATCTTCCTCCTTTTGACGATTATGCCGTTCAAAAGAACCGAACATATATGTATTTTACCGGTAAGCCTTTATATGCATTCGGTTACGGATTGAGTTATACGAAGTTTGATTATCGTAAGCTGTCTGTCGACCAAGATGCCGAAAATGTGCGTCTGTCGTTTACGATAAAGAATAGTGGAAAGTATAATGGGGATGAAGTCGCTCAGGTTTATGTGCAGTTCCCTGAAATAGGAGTGAAAGTCCCTATAAAACAGTTGAAAGGCTTTGAACGAGTACATATTGCTAAAGGGAAAACCCTTCCGGTTACTATTACCGTACCTAAAAAAGAATTGCGTATATGGAATGAGAAGAAAGGTGAGTTTTTTACTCCGTTAGGAAATTATGTCTTTATGATAGGGGCTTCTTCTGATGATATCCGATTACAGCAAGTTGTAAAACTTTAGTACTCGGAAAAAATAGCCAGGCTCTAAAATTGTATTTTTAAATATTTACAGTACCTGAATATCATTGATAGTAAATCAGTGCATATTCAGGTACTGTATTTATAACCATAGAACAACCAAAACTAATCAGAAATATCCGAGTGTAAATCTTTAATTACCAGCATATTCTA
>ENA-USYP01001748-USYP01001748.1-human-gut-metagenome-genome-assembly--contig:-NODE-1748-length-15324-cov-4.639798_pt1 | contig 15324 bp, 8 predicted proteins | sample MGYA00250065_ERZ773512 | MGnify/ENA primary metagenome ERZ773512 (study PRJEB29103, sample SAMN06112003) | human gut metagenome | biome: human gut; feature: ankylosing spondylitis patient; material... | reverse complement strand
TTTTTTTCAAGCAGAAGACGGCATACGAGATTACGTACGGTGACTGGAGTTCAGACGTGTGCTCTTCCGATCTACTCGTGATATTTATCGAATGATAAATAAAGAACCGTTAGGTAGTCAGCCTGTTTCGATATATCCTCATTGGGTAGAGCAATGGGATGGTGAGGATCCAGGTATAAGTTGGCTATGGATAGCGCAAAAAGGTGGGCAAGGAGCTGTAGACGTATCAGGTAGTAGTTATCAGCGTGAAGGAGCATTGTCACAAATGTTCTTGGAGGGTTATCCACAAGATTTAGTACCGGAAGCAGTGATTGATTTGCAGTGTCTGACGATGGCTGTCGGCGAGGACGGTACAATTTATACACGTGTAAAAGAGAGTAATCTTCTTTTTAATACGAGCCGTTTTATCAATACTCCGCTAACATCGGATGCAGAAGGTAAAGTGAAAGTTGACGGTAGTATGATTGCTTATGCTCCATTTTCGGGCCATGGAGGATTGCTATTGTATGATAAGAATTCAAGTCAATATTTACACGTAACAGATAAACTGAGCTCTAATGGAACTTTTAATTCGGGCAAAATACTAACATTGAATGTAGATGAAACGACATACACAAATCATCCTACATATGCTCGTTTAGATAATATGAAAGATTATACAGTACATTATGTAGGAGCGTGTGAATCGGACTCTTATGATTATGGTAAGATGATGTATTTTGCAGTAATAGAGCATAAGCAGTCTCATAAATTCTATATCCAGAAGTTTGCGGTAAGAGACTTTTCCGGTAGTACTACAGTAACTAGTTTGGCTACAACGTATGTGTCGCAGGTGGAAGCACCTGCTGAGTTGGGACAGATAATTGATGGTACTTCAAAGAATAGTTTCTCATTGTTCCGTTATCAAGATACATGGCAATACCTTTTTATTAGTAAAGGGAATGCCCTATATCTGTATTATCTGAAAGAAAATATGTTATTTAAGTGTGCTACATTTAACTCTTCGATTACTTCTGTTGATACACAGTTCTACAATAATCAATATATCATTGTTGGTTTGGAGAGCGGAGATGCCTATATTATGAAAGGATATACTTACAATACTTCTGATGAATATACTATTGATAAATACGTGATAAATAAGGGACAAACAATTCAAGTAACGGAAGTTGATGGGAAATTTGTTCTATATCACGAAAAAGATTTAGGACGTATTGTACAGGTACGTTATAAGCCTAATACAGGCAATGGATGGGATGATGATTTCGATTGGTTATAAACTTAAAAATGATAAAACCTTGAAAAAACTGTATTTACTTCTTCTGGTCGCACTATGCGGGGCTATGATCAGCCCCGCTGTGGCCAAGAAGAAAAACAAGAAGAAAGCTTCTACCGAAGCGACTACAAAGAAAGAGAAGAAGGAAACCAAGTACGACAAACTGTTTAAAGACAAGAAAGTCACCACGGCTAAAGGTTTCATTACTCTTCACAAGTTGGACAATAAAATCTACTTTGAGTTGCCGATTAAGGTGATGAATCGGGATATTCTGCTTGGTTCTACCATCGTGGAAACGACCGATAACCAGTTCGGCTGTGTAGGAGAGAAGTCAGGTGATCCTTTTCTGATTCGTTTTGTGCAACGCGACTCAACTATTACATTGCGTCGTGTACAGGCAGGTCAGTTCTCTGAAGATCGTGAAATCAAGAAGCGCTTGGTAAGCAGTACTATGCCGGCAATCGCTGAAACATTCGAGATCAAAGCATATAATAACGATAGCACGGCAGTGGTATTTGACATGACAGACTATCTGCTGAGTGACAAGAAGAATCTTTCTCCGTTCTCACCATATTCAATGATGGAGATGATGGGAGCCGATATTAGTAAGGATTTTGAGAAGGAAAGCTCATTTATTCAGGGAGTCAAAGGCTTTGAGGATAATGTGAGTATACGTTCTTTACTGACCTACAAAATCAGCGTGGGTATGAAGGGAAATTATGCAGTGAAGAAAATGCCGTTTACTGCGGTTATGAATCGTAGCTTCATTCTGTTGCCTGAACAACCGATGCGTCCCCGTTATGCTGATCCACGTATTGGTATTTTTGAACACTCTGTAGTAGAATTTGCTTCCGAAGGTCGTGGGTTGCGTACTCGTCACATTGCTCACAGATGGAATCTGGAGCCATCGGATTCAGCAGCCTATCTCCGTGGCGAACTGGTAGAACCGAAGAAACCTATTGTTTTCTACATTGATGATACTTTTCCGTTAAGTTGGAATAAATATATTCATAAAGGAGTTGAAGTATGGCAGAAAGCGTTTGAGAAGATCGGTTTTAAGAATGCCATCATTGCAAAAGATTTCCCGAAAGATGATCCGAACTTCGATCCGGAGAATATCAAATATTCCTGTATACGTTATGCTCCGTCTACGGTGGCCAATGCGATGGGACCTTCTTGGATAGATCCGCGTTCCGGAGAAATCATTAATGCATCTGTTACGGTATTCCACAATATTGTGCAGTTGGTTCAGTACTGGCGCTTCTTACAGACTGCCCCTGCTGATGAGGAAGTGCGTGATGTTGTTTTGCGTGAAGACTTACTGGGAGATTGTATCGCTTATGTGCTCTCGCATGAGGTAGGACACACATTGTCATTGATGCACAATATGGCAGGTTCTTCTTCTATCCCTGTGGAATCTTTGCGTGATCCGAAGTTTACTCAGGAGTTTGGTACGACTTACTCTATTATGGACTATGCCCGTAACAATTATATTGCTCAACCGGGTGATAAAGAGAGAGGCGTGCGTTTGACTCCTCCGGAACTGGGAGCGTATGATTACTATGCTATTGCCTGGCTGTACACCCCGATTTTTGAGGCTAAAACGGCAGAGGAAGAAATTCCTATTTTGGATAAATGGATCAGTGAGAAGTCTGGAGATGTTAAATATCGCTATGGTAAACAACAATTCAGACGTCGTTTTGACCCAAGTTCAGTAGAGGAAGATTTGGGAGACGACCCGGTGAAAGCTTCTGAATATGGACGTCGCAACTTGCAATATCTGCTAAAGCATATCAATGATTGGGTAGCGGATAAGGATAAGGATTTTGAGTTCCGCACGGCTGTTTATGACGAAATTGTATATGCTTATGTACGTTATTTGACTTTCGTTTTGGGAGATATCGGTGGTATTTATCTGAACGAACGCTATGACGGTGATCAGCGCCCAAGCTTTAAAACTGTATCGAAGCAACAACAAAAAAAGGCTTTGAACTTCTTATTGAATGAACTGAAGGACCTTTCGTGGCTGGATGCACGCGAAACACTGAAAGAATTCCCTATCCGCACTTCTGTGGCCATGCAGATGGAAGATGCAATTATTGATGGTATCTTGTCTCGTTGTGGTGCGGTGGCTATCTGTTCGGGTAAGGCGACATCAGCTCCTTATACTCAGAAAGAATATCTTGCCGATATAGAACGTTTTGTATGGGCTCCTACCCGCGCCGGAAGAACCTTGACAGAAACAGAAATGCGTTTGCAGATGAATTATCTGACGAAGCTGATTGAAGGTTCGGTTGCAGGGGTTGCAAAGAATGCTACCCGTAAAGGTATCGCAGATATGTATGCTCACATTGAAGTGCCCGAATGGCTGAAAGCCGCTTCGCGCGAACGTTTCGGAATCATCTCGGAGGAATTTATGGGATGTTTTAATAACAAGCCTCGTGAGATGCAGGCTGCCCGTTTGGAGGAAATCAGTGGATTTGATGATGATGTAGATCTGAAAGCACCGATCGAACCGATGGAACATATATACTACGGTGAGTTGAAGAAGGTTCGTAGTCTGGTTGCAGCAAGTGCTTCTACCGGTTCGGCTGATACACAACGCCACTACCGCTTATTGTTGTACAAAATTGACCAGGCATTAAAATGATAGGAAGTATGAGAAATAGATATAGTAAGATACTTTGTTTATTGCTTCTTTTTGCATGTTGCCTGCCACAGGAAGGAAATGCTTTCTGGCCTTTTAAAAAGAAGAAAAAAGAAGATAAGAAGGAAAATCTGACACCATATCAGAAGCTGTTCAAGAATAAGAAAGTTCAGACAGCACACGGGCTGATGACTATTCATAAGGTGGAAGGGAAAGTGTATGTGGAGTTCCCGGTTGCCATGTTAGGCCGTGAGATGCTGTTTGCTTCTTCTATTGAAAATACGAGTGACGGTGGTGAAGGAGCTCCCGGACAGTTAGGGGGTACCGACGTACGTTTCCGTTTTGAGATGATCGATTCTACTCTTGTGGCACGTATGCCTTTATTGAGTAAGCCGGTAAATACCAGTGGTGATGCTTATATCGCACGTGCGTTGGACAATGCGCATAATCCGGGTATTTTCAAAAGCTTTAAGGTATTGGCTTGCACTCCGGATAGTTCTGCACTTGTGGTAGATATGAAGGGATTATTTTTGGAGGGATCTGCTTTTACCAAACCTTTCCCTTCGACATCGGCTAACGGATACTATGGATTCGTGTCGCGCGATCATTCTCTGCAATCGGATAAATCTGCTATTTTGGGTGTATCGGCTTCAGATAATCATATAAGTGTACGTGAAGAGTTGTCATATACTGTCGACCATACGCTGATGGGAGCATACAACATGTACAAAGACGTACCTTTGACAGCGGTCGTCACTAAAATGCTTTGTATTCTGCCCGAGGAGCCGATGACTCCTCGCCTGGCTGACTCACGTTTGGGATTGACTACACAATTGAAAAGTGATTATTCAGGGGCAACTCAGGAAGTGAAGAGTATACGCTATGCAAAACGTTGGCGTATCGAGCCTTCCGACTCTGCTGCCTATCGCCGTGGCGAGCTGGTTCGGCCAGTCAAACAACTGGTGTTCTATATCGACAGTCTGATGCCTGTCAAATGGAATCCGTATATCAAGGCTGGTGCGGAATCATGGAATAAGGCATTTGAGAAGATCGGCTTTAAAGATGTTATTTGTGTGAAAGAATTCCCGAAGAATGACACATTGTTCAATGCAAACAGCTTTGACTGTATGACAATACGTTATTCAGCTTCTTGGCTGAATTCGGCACAGACAACGATACACTCAGATACACGTACCGGTGAAATATTGAACGCGTCTATTCTGATTAATGCAAATATGATCAGTGTTCAGTATGCTGACCGTATAGGGGCCACTGTTGCTATTGATCCTCGTGTGCGTACTACTGTTTTCCCGCAGGAGATACAGGGTGAGTTGATTCAGGCTGCTATTGCTCAGGCTGTAGGAACCGGACTGGGACTAACAATGAACTGGGGAGCTTCCTGTGCTTATCCGGTGGATTCGTTGCGTTCGGCAAGCTTTACTCAAAAGTATGGTCTCGCTTCTTCTGTTATGGGAGGCGTAATCATTAATGACGTAGCTACGGAGGAGGATGTTCGTAATGGAGTGTGTCTGGTTAATGCAAAGCCTGGTCCATATGACGAACTGGTGATTAAATATTTATATCAACCTATCTATGCTTCTTCATTGCAGGAAGAAAAAGAGACATTGGATAGCTGGATTCGTGAACATACGGGAGACCCATATTATGCTTATATACGTAATCAGTCACGTTTTGATTCTGATCCTCGTAATAGTCGCGGAAGTCTGGGAGATGACCATTTGAAATCATTCGACTATATGCTTCCTAATGTTCGCAAAGGATTTGAGAACTATTATAGTTGGTTTGCCAAGGAAGACCGCGATTTTTTAATGCGCAGACGTGTACACTCTGCCCTTAGTGAAAGACTGAGCGGGCGTATTTATGCAATACTGAGTTATATTGGCGGTATTTACTTGAATGATATTCGCGAGAAGGATGCGATACCAAGTTACTCAATGGTAGATCGTGAGAAACAGAAAGCAGCTTTGAGTAAAGCATTGGAACTGGCAAAGAATCTGGATTGGGTGGACGATACCGCTCATTTGAATGAATTTGAAATTTCAGATAAGAAGGCTGACCGTTTACGTTTGGATATCTTTAATGGTATTTTCGGACGTCTGCCTTATGTCGAGGTTTGTACAGAACGCTTCCCGGGTGCAGCATATACTGCTTCGGAATATCTGGATGATATCTATGGAATTGTTTGGGAAGGTGTCTTGAAGCATCGTCCGTTGGAGAATTTCGAGAGAGCACTACAGACAGCGTTTCTGGAAAGTATTATTTCAACATCGACAGCAACTGCACCTATTGGTAGTTTCAAAGCCTCAAAAACAGGATTTGCGGCTACCGGCAAACCGGAGATCAATCTGGCTGCTTTGAGAAATGGCGGAAAGGTGGATATGAAGATGTATTCATTGCAAAATGCAGAAGAAGTAGCAGGCTTCTCTTCAATTCCACCGATCTATACCAACCAGACAAAAATAGCTGCTTACTATTTTGACTTGTTGATGCGTACGAAAGACATGCTCAAGAAAGCAATTTCGACGGCGCCTGAGGCAGATCGTTCTCATTATGACCTGTTGATCTACCGCATTAATAAAGCTACGGAAATTGAATAAATCTCTATTACATAAACTCTCTCTTAATTAATTTGTCTCTATGAAAACAATATTGTAAGAGATATTTTTAAAGATTTCTTCTATGCAATATTGAGCATTTTTCACCCGGGTTTACATTGTCGAATGTAAATCCGGGTGAATCTTTTATAGGCGGATATCTTTTGGAAAGTACCATACAACTAGATTGCCCGAGAGAAAAATATCAGTCTTTCTGTATAGAACATTATTATTTAATTTGTATTTTTGGCGCAAAACTCCCGAAATGACTAACAATGAGATTCCCATAGAACAAATTAATAAGTTGGATGCGGCTGCTTTCCGACTGCTTTATAAGAATTATTATAAAGCATTGGTTTGCTATGCAATAACAATTGTCGGAGATTCAGAATCTGCAGAAGATATTGTCCAGGAGTTATTCTCCACTATTTGGGAGAAAAAGATGTTTTTCCGGTCTCTGGCTTCATTCAGGGTTTATCTGTATAACTCTGTCAGAAATGCTTCCTTGGATTATTTGAAACATAAGGATGTGGAAGGCAACTATCTTCAGAAGATGCTTGATAGTCATTCCACTACGTTTAGGATGGAAGAGGAGGAAGAGGGCTTCTTTAGTGAAGAAGTCTATCGCCAGCTTCTTCAGACAATTGATGCGCTGCCGGATCGATGCAGGGAAGTTTTTTTGATGTATATGGAAGGCAAGAAGAACGAGGAGATTGCCACTGCACTCCATGTTTCTCTCTATGAAAGACAGCAAAGGATTTGTATTTCTTTTCCAGACACCGGTAATGTAGCACAGCCCCTATCTTGAAACTGTGAAGACTCAAAAGAAGAGAGCAATGTCCTTCCTTAGAAAAAAATTAGGCTCCTATCATTTTCTATTATTACAAATGTTACTTCCCTAAAAAGAAGCATAACACTCAATCCGCTTTACTTGTTAACACCTGTTTGCAATGAACAAAATGTTCGTTGTTTTTCTTGATTATTGTACAAAAAGAACGGTCTTCTAAATAAATAAAGTATCTTTTGAATAAAAAAACTTCAGAATCCTGTCCCTCATTTTTTCTTCTTAGTCGTCTTTACTATAAATAACCTGAAATAATATGATAAAGCGTAAAAGAAGTATAAATTCTATTATCCATGATCAGTTGCTGGGATACGCTTCGGAAGAAGATAAAAAACAGTTGCAGTCATGGCTTGATAGTTCTCAAGAAAATAGAGAGAACTATGATCGTCTGATGCGTGAGGCTTGTTTGATTGACAGGTATAAACAGTTTGCCCAGGTAGATGAAGCACGTGCTTGGGAAAGGTTTCAGAAAAAGCATTTCTCTATTCGCTCTGCTCGTTGGATCAAAATAGGACGGTATGCGGCTATCTTCTTATTGCCGATAATTGGTTTTGCAATATGGTTTTGGACTTTGCGGCTGATGGATTCTCAGCCGGTGATTTCGGATGAAGTTCGTATTGCTATGATCCGGTCGGAGAAGATGGGTAAACAAAAGGCAACACTGGTTCTGGCAAATGGACAGAAGATGGATTTAAAATCAGTGCCTGCTAAGCCTTTACAGGATTCGGTGGAACAAGTGCCTGTTGCTCAGCCGTCTGTCCCTGAGACTGATGTGAACGAATCGGAAGAGGTCTCTGTTGTAGAAAATAATAAGTTGAGTACTTATGATGACAGTGAATTTTGGATGACGTTTGAAGACGGGACCAGAGTGCATCTGAATTATAATACGACATTAAAATATCCACCACATTTTGGTACTACCACTCGCACGGTCTATTTGGATGGGGAGGCCTATTTTCAGGTAGCCAAGGATAGCAAGCGTCCTTTCCGTGTCATTACGGCGAATGGAGTGGTCAAGCAGTACGGGACAACTTTCAATGTAAATACACATGTGCCTGGAATAACGAAAGTAGTGCTGGTGAAAGGTTCTGTAAGTGTGCTTCCTAATCAGGGAGGGGAATATAAAATAAAACCGGGGGAATTGGCGGTTCTTCAGGCTGATACGCAAGATGTACAAATTAGCGTAGTGGATATCGAGCCGTATATCGCATGGAACAGTGGACGTTTTGTTTTTGATAACTGTTCTTTGGAGAGTCTGATGAATGTAATATCACGTTGGTACAACAAAGATGTCGTATTCGAATCGGAAGATACCAAGAAGATACGTTTTACAGGAGATATTGATCGCTACGGCTCAATAGAGCCCATATTGAAAGCGATACAGCGGGTGACTCATCTGGAAATGGAAATACAGGGGAAGACCATAATTATAAAGAAATAAACATATTAACTACTATTAAAAAAGGAGGACGACATGCAAAAAAAGAGAGCTCGAGAACGCATTATCATGTTTCTCTGTATTATTTCCTTGTTGTTTACACCGGTGTTGGCTGCATCGCAATCTAATGCAATGAGGGTATCCTTAGATCTTAAATCTGCAACAGTTAAAGAATTTTTTGATGCTGTAAAAGTACAGACTGGCCTGAACTTTATTTATAGTACGGAGCAAGTGAAGAATATGCCTCGTATCACTATTCAGAGCAATAGTCAGCCTATCAGTGAGGTGTTGAACAAAGTGCTGGCAAATACCGGATACAGTTATGAGATAGAAGGAAATATTGTAACCATTGTATATCAGCAACCTAAGGAGAATGTCCGCACGGCTACGGGCGTTGTGGTTGATGAGGGAGGGTTGCCCTTGCCGGGAGCTTATATAAAACTCTCTAAAACGGAACATTCGACGATAACTGATAATGAAGGTAAGTTTTCTATTAATTTATTCCATCAGAAAGAGCCTGTCCTGATTGTCTCGTATTTGGGAATGATTGTACAGGAAGTAAAAGTTGCCGGTACTAAACCTATGACAATCGTGATGAAATCGGATGTAAAGTCAATCGATGAAGTTGTAGTAACAGGTTATCAGGAGATTGACAGACGGAAGTTGGCAAGCTCCATATCCTCTATAAAGGGAGCTGATCTGATTGGTGGGGAGTATCTGTCTATCGACAAAATGTTGCAGGGACGCCTGCCGGGTGTTGCCGTGATGAATATGTCATCTACTCCGGGAGCTGCTCCTAAGATTAGAATCAGGGGATCTTCCTCTATTACAGGAAATAGAGAACCGGTATGGGTAGTCGATGGAATTATTCTGGAAGAACCTGTCAATATCTCTACAGAGGAGTTGAACAGTCCGGATAAGATAAATCTGATCGGAAATGCCATCGGTTCGGTCAATCCGGAAGATATTGAACGTGTGGATATTCTGAAAGATGCCAGTGCTACTGCTATCTATGGTATCAAAGCGGCCAATGGAGTTATTGTGGTCACTACCAAGCAAGGAAAAAGCCAGAAACCGAGTATCTCGTATACCGCTACATTGGGGATAACAGCTCCTCCTACTTACGATAAAATGTTTCGGATGAATTCTGCCGACAGAATTGATATGTCTATCGAAATGCAGGAGAGGGGATTATCTTTCGGAAGTTACAAACCTTCGGATATTGGCTATGAAGGAGCATTGCAACATCTGTGGAATAAGGATATTACCTATCAGGAATTCTTAAACCAGGTGAAGACCCTGAAAGGATTAAATACCGACTGGTATGACTTGCTGTTCCGTACAGCATTTACACATCAGCATTCGGTATCCATTACAGGTGGAAATGACCGGAGTAATTATTATATGTCCATGGGATATGCGAATAATAACAGTGTGACGATAGGGGAAGGGTTAGAGCGCTATAACGTACTGGCTAAAATAAATACCAGAATTAACCGGAATATACATTTGGGATTAAAGGTTAGCGGTTCGCTTTCCAAAGCCGAACATCCTCATACTTCCATTGATGTGTATGAGTATGCTTATAATACTTCACGGGCTATTCCACTTCGGACAGCTTCTAATGAGTTGTATTTTTATGCGAATGAGGCTGGACGTAACGGAGTATTGTCTTACAATATCATGAACGAACTGAATCATACAGGAAACAAGAATGATAATTCCGCTATAGATGTAGCTGTCAATCTGGATTGGAAGGTTGCTTCATGGATGAGATTTTCATCTATATTAGGACTGTCCAGAAGCAACGTGACACAAGAAAACTGGGGTGATGAACAATCATATTATATTTCTTCTATGCGACAAAGTCCCTATGGGAAGATGTTGCCGAATCCCATTGAAGATTCCGAATTTGCAGAAAGATATTGTCTGCTTCCGTTTGGAGGAGAGTTGATGACGACCAATACACGTAATACTTCTTATACATGGAGAAATAGCCTGTCTTTGATGCAAAGTTTCGGAAAACATGAAGTTTCCGGAAGCATCGGACAAGAAGTCAGATCTTCAAAATATGACGGATTAAGCTCTACGCAATATGGTTATTTGCCCGAAAGAGGTAAAAAGTTTGTTGATATTGACCCGACAGTCTGGAAAAGATACGGTGCTTTGGTAAAGAGTCATCCGGATGTGGTGACCGATACAAAGAATAATGTGATTTCATTATATGCTACGGCTGCTTATGTTTATGACAGTCGCTATATTCTGAACTTCAATATACGTACTGACGGTTCTAATAAGTTCGGTCAGAGCAAGAGCGTTCGTTTTCTGCCAATATGGTCAGTGTCTACACGATGGAATGTTATCAATGAGAAGTTTATGAAGAACGTCGATTTCCTGAATGATCTGGCAATTCGTGCCTCATACGGTATACAAGGTAACGTGCATCCGGATCAGACCCCTAACTTGATTGCTAGTTTGGGGACATTGGAGTCAATGCCACAGGAGTATATTTCAACATTGTATAAGCTGCCGAATAATAAACTGAAGTGGGAAAAAACCAATTCGTATAATATTGCAATCGACTGGGCATTCTGGAATAACAGAATCTATGGATCGCTTGATGTATATTACAAAAAGGGAGTAGATCAGGTGGTTACGAAAAACGTAGCTCCTTCTACAGGTGCGTCAAGTGTCTCCATTAATGATGGTGATGTTGAGAATAAAGGTTGGGATTTGGCTGTTTCTTTTGTTCCGATTCAGACCCGGGACTGGATGTGGAGTTTATCATTCAATACAGGTAAAAACTACAATAAAGTGTTGAATGCCGGGAACTCAGCGATCACTTGGCAAGACTATATCGCAGGAACATTAGTGAGCAATGGCAATGCGATAAATAGTTTCTATTCTTATAAATTTGATAAACTGGATGATCAGGGTTTTCCTACATTTAAGGATATTAATGAGAAAGATGAAGAAGGAAATGCTGTGGTTCATTCTTTGCAGGAGATGTATGACCGTGCTTTTGTTCTTTCCGGAAAACGTGAACCCGATCTGACCGGTGGATTCTCTACTTATTTGAAATATAAGAATATTACATTTAATGCGTTGTTCTCATTCAGCTTTGGCAATAAAATGCGCTTGAATGATTTGTATGAGTCCTCCGGACAGCGGCTTCCTTATCCGGACCAGAATATGTCCAGTGAATTTGTGAATCGTTGGAGAGAGCCGGGTGATGAAGACAGAACCATTATACCGGTTTTATCGGATAAGAGTTTGCAGATCAACGATAAGGATGTGACCTATCGTATTGCGGATAATGGATGGGATATGTATAATAAGAGTGATATCCGTGTAGTTTCAGGCAGTTTCCTCAGATGCCGTTCGATGTCTATTCGCTATGATTTTAAACGTGAATGGTTGAAACCTGTCTATCTGAAAGGAGCAAGTGTCAGCTTTGATATGGGTAATGTATTTGTCATTAAAGATAAAGCGCTGAAGGGCAGAGATCCTGAACAGATTGGATTTGGCTCAAGAAGTATACCACCGCAGCGTTCTTACTCACTTCGCTTTAATATTACTCTTTAATAATGAATGATGATGAAAAAGTACAATTTATATATCATATTGTTTATCTGCACATTATCGTCGTGCAGTGACTTTTTGGAAGAAAGTTCACAAGATTTGATGATACCCAGATCGGTGAAGGATTACAAGGAACTGTTCTTCGGTGAGGTAATGAAAACGAATGAAAAAGACATACCTCATCCTTATCTGGAATATATGACAGACGATGTGAAAGACCAATGTTACTATGGAACCAGACCACAAGTCATTTCTAATGATTTCAGAGAATATGTTTGGGCATATTATACGTGGCAGGGAAACCCGGAAGTGGGAATTTCAAATGAACTTACGCCGGATGTTGCATGGACAGTCTATTATCATAAGATATTGATGACTAATATCATACTGGACCAGCTTTATACCATGAACGGGACGGATATGGAACGTCAGGATTTAGCAGGTGAAGCTTATTTCATGCGGGCTTTCTCGTATTTTATGCTTGCTAATTTGTATGGAAAGCCTTATCATCCTGCTACGGCAAATGAAGACTTATGTGTACCGCTCAATAAAGAAATCGGCTTATCAGATAAGATGATGAAGCGGGCCACGAATGCAGCTGTTTATGCCCAAATGGAAGAAGACATTAATAAGGCTATCCAGTGTTTTAAGGCTATAGGAGGTGAGAAAACTATTTTCCGTCCTAACTTGCCGAGTGCTTATCTATTGGCATCACGTATTGCTCTTTTTCAGGAGAAATATGATGAGACCATTCTTTATTGTGACTCGGTCTTTAAGGTCGCGACTCAGCCACTTTACAAACTTCAGGAAAAAAAGGACCACTATTTCTTTTCTCTTGCTAACAAAGAAATCTTGTTATCCTACGGACTTACATCACTTGAGACGCATATGAAAGAAGATTTCAGGTATACGGGGAACTTGGTGGTTTCTGATGATTTACTAGCGCTATATTCGGAAGATGATTTGCGTCTTACGAATTATTTCAAGAATACAATCGGCAACCAGACCAGACCTACTAACAAACAGTATAGTGTCTATACACCTATTAAGTGGACTAAAAATTCTGCTACAGTCTATGCCAACGCCTTGCGTATTTCGGAAGCTTATCTGAATCGTGCTGAGGCTTTTGCTGAACTTGGCAATACGAACAAGGCTCTTGCTGACTTAAATGAGCTCCGTGAAAATCGTATGAAACCGGGAACTCCGCCGTTAGCTGTTGATGAAGACGGAATTGTAGCAACCGTACGTAAGGAACGTCGTAGAGAACTGGCGTTTGAAGGATTCCGCTGGTTTGATTTGCGCAGATATGGCTGCCCTCCTCTTACGCATACTTACAGTTCAAAGGAGAACGAGGGAGCAGGAGATGTCTTCGAACTGAAAGAGAAAGGCTCATACGTATTGCCGATTCCTAAGAGCGAAAGAGAGAGAAATACGGAAATAGAAATATTCGACCGTCCGAATAGTGAACCTGTTAATAATTGATCGATTATGAAGAAACTTATATTATTAATTTGTATGTTGGCAGGTATGTCTTCTTGTTATCATGAAGATGCGTTAATCGTTCCTGAGCAACCGGATAAATATAACATTTTGACAGATGACCCGTCAGATCCGACACAGCATTTTATATACCAGTTTTATCAGAAATATCAGACTGTGATTATAACTAATCCGACTGAGGCTGATTATAAATTCAACTTTACAGCGAATAACGGAATTAAAATAACTGCTCCCGAACAAAAGCAGGAGATTATTGATGAAGGGATTGAGTTTTTGCAAAAGGTATTATTGAATTTGTACTCGGATAGTTTTTTAAAGAAGAATTTACCTTTTTCTATATTGTTATCTGAAGAGGTCCGGATGGCCTCTTATGGTGAGACAACCATCATGAATTGCTATGCTAGTAGCAGCTTTATAGCCTTAGGTAATGTATCATCTTCTTTGAAAACAATGACCGATGAGGAGTTTGTGAAAATCAGAGCAGATGTGAATGCCAGCTTTTGGGCAAAGTATATGTCGGAAGTCAGAGGATTGTTTACTATTTCAGATGCTTTTTATGAAGCTAGTGAAGAAGTTGAACCGAAATTGTACGACCCGAACTGGTATCGTTTTAAAGGAACGGACCCTAATGAAATCGATTTTTATAAGTATGGGGTGATTACTTATTCTGAGAACTCCTATATTGATGAAGATTGGCCGGATTTTAATTCCATTTATGCTCCTTTAAAGAGTGAAGACCTTGCGCAATGGATGAATTTCGTCTTTGAGAAAACTCCTGCCGAGATTCAGGAAATCTGCGATAAATATCCGGTAATGAAGAAGAAGTATGATGTGATTCGGGAAGCTATGCTTGAAAACGGATTCGATCTGTCCAAACTGGAACTATAGAACTTAAAAACAACATGATATGAACAAAATTTTCACCTTATTACTTGTAGGAGCATTAACTGCCGGAGCGGTAACTGCTAATGCCGAAAGTCAGATTTTTAAAAAGAAAAAGAAGAAAGCAAAAGCGGAAACAGAGCAGCCGGCGGCAAAAGATTCCACAAAGAGTAGTATGACCGAATACAAAAAACTACTGAAAGGAGCCAAGACGATTGATGGCATGTTTAAGGTACACATCGTTAAGGATAAGTATTATTTCGAAATACCTAAAGACTTGATGGGACGCGATTTTATGATTGCGTCCAGAGTATCGAGTACCAGTAACAATAAAGATATAGCTGCCGGACAAATGCCACGCAATCCGGTACTGGTAACTTTCTCGGCAGATAAAAAGAAAATCTACATGCACAAAAAGATGGTGCGCAATTTGTGTGACACCACTTCCAATATGTATGCTGCTTTTCAGCGCAACTTCTCAGACCCTATTTGGGAAGCATATAAGATAGAAAGTCTTTCACCGGACTCTTCAGCATATGT
>ENA-USYP01001731-USYP01001731.1-human-gut-metagenome-genome-assembly--contig:-NODE-1731-length-15588-cov-20.587067_pt1 | contig 15588 bp, 6 predicted proteins | sample MGYA00250065_ERZ773512 | MGnify/ENA primary metagenome ERZ773512 (study PRJEB29103, sample SAMN06112003) | human gut metagenome | biome: human gut; feature: ankylosing spondylitis patient; material... | reverse complement strand
GAAATTGCGGGAGTGCTGATTAATGGGCAATATACTAAATTGAATAAGACGTTTGACAAAGCAGCAGATGCCAGTGAGGGTAATGTTTATGAAGAAGCAGCCGACGTTATTTTAAAGGAAAAGAGTGCTAAGATAGCGTTTGCAAACAATAAGGTAGCCAATGCCAATATTTATTCCGTGGTGGCCAAAACTGAAGCTGAGAAGAATGTAACCATGAACATCGTGTTTAAGATTAAACAAGGCCATTTCATTAAAAACAATTCGGGACAGATTTTAGGAGAGGCTGATAAGGATGCCTACGCTTTCTTGGGAGTTATATTGGATGCAGAAAAAGCTTCTACTACGGAGAAATGTGTATTCCAAAAAGACTTTACCACGCTTTTGAATGCGACGGTTACCGATTGGGGAAATCTTTCGGGTGAAGAAGTCATTACTACGGATGTGAATTTGGGTGTTGAAATCGATACGGAATGGCAGCAAGGTACTGCGTATGATGTGGAAATTTAATATGTAGCGTAATTGCTACTATGATTATCATTTAGTGCATGCCACGGCAAAGGCCGTGTGCCGTGTCCGTGGCGTGCACTGTTTTTGGTAATAAATGAAAGAAAACGAGAAGAACTAAAAGAGGTGTTTATGAAACCTATGAAGAAGATAGATACATATATATATAAGTTAGGACTATGGGCCGGGGCGGCTTTGTCGTTGACGGCTTGTGTGGACGAGGATTTGTCCGACTGTCCGCCCAATGTAGAGATGAGGGAAATTACGGTGTCCTATCAAATCGACTTGCAACACGGCGTGGATCCCGAGTTCGAGGCCGAACTGCTGTCCCTTCATTTGGGTTTCTGGAATTCGCCTCAAAACCTTTACCGTGACCTTGTGTTCCAGCCCGAAGACATGCCGGAGGAACTGTTTTTCAAGGTGACGCTCCCTGTGGACAACTACGACCACCTGGCCGTGGCCAACCACAACAACGACCGCGTGGGAGGCGGTCTGCACACGTTCGACAACGTGTTGGAAGACGTGGTGGTGGACGAAACGCCCATCTCCCCGGACACCATCAAGGCTTTGGCCTATCCGCCTTTCTCCGGCGTGCTGAGCATGCGGATGGAGGAAGACGAGACCGACCACTATACCGTATTGATGAGCCCGGTGGTGGGCAAGGTGAAACTTCACGTGAACCACCCCGAGACGATGAGAAACATCAAATGCTATCTCTCCCGCACGCAACAAGGATTCTTGTGCTGGGAGGACGCTTACATCAGCAACGACCGGCTGAGGACGGACGCATCGGACTTCAAAGTGACCGAGGCGGCGCGGCTCACCGAGTTTGAGTTCTACAGCTATCCTTGCACCGGCGGAAGCGTGTACCGCAGGGCGGAAGGCGAAGGCCACTGGAAGCTGTATTTCTATTCCGAATGCGAAGACAGAACCATACAACATATATTCACCGTGGAAGACCCGATCCGGGCCGGACGTGTGCTGGACGCCACGTTCAATATCTCGGACGGGAGCGGCGAAGCCGTGGACGTAACGGCCGGTGTGGAAATCAACACCGACTGGAAGCCCGGTAACGATTACGACCAGGAAATGTAAACCTAAGGAAAGAGAGGAGAAACAAGATATGAAAAAACATTGGAATAAAATCTTGGAATGGGGGTTATGGCTTGTGGTGTGCCTTCCTCTTTTTGCGGCGTGCAGCGACAATGATGAAGGCCCGGGAGCAGAGTCGGTTCGTGAGAAGGATTGCGAAGTGTCGGTGGGTATCAGATTGGATATTCCCGTGCTGAAAGATATGGGCGATCCGGGCGAATCACCGGGTGACGATGTGGCCGATTGGGATAAACTGGACTTATTCTTGGTGTACGACTGGGGACAAGTGTTGCAATATACGCTGACAAAAGAGGAACTGGTGGCCGCTAACCCTCATTCGTTTAATGCCTATGCCGGGACGTTGAAAGGGCTTTATGGAGTGGCTTACAAGACAGTATCGGGTGCACCGGCTGTGTCGGCTTCGAACGAAGAGGCCATAAAGAACTTGAGAACGGCACAGTTGAGTAATATCACAACTCCTGAGGATAAAAAGGCTTATATGCTCAGCTTGTTCAGTGGGGCGAAGCTTGCGAGTGGGGACGCGCCAATGGAGATTAAGAAAGAGGAAAGGACGGAATTGCGCATCATATTGTCGCGTCTGATTACGAAAGTGGACGTGCAATGGGATGTGGAAGACGCTTATGCGAGCGGTGTATATACCAAGGTGAAGATGAACGAGATTGAATTCTTCGGTTTGGACAGCGGGCTTTTTTTCCCGGAAAATGAAACACAGCAATTGCCTTCTCTCAGCGATGGAAATTCGGAACCGGATGACATCTATAAGTCTGCCTATAAGGCAAACAGCCCTATCAGCGAACGCAACGGTCGAACCTATTTCTATACTTTTCCGGGCGTGGCGAACAAATTCCGTTTTATTGTGGATTACGCTACAAATCTCACTCCGAATGGGAACAAAACCTATATCGCAACTTTCAATGAAAAATTGGGACGGGCTACTTGGCATAAGGTGAATTTCACCGTGAAAGGGGAAAGTTTTACCGGGGGTGGTAATATCTCTCTTATCCCGTCTACGTCGACATCAAAATAAAAACCATAAATATACTATAAGCATGAATATATTGTTAACATATCTGTCAAATCGCAAGAAGGAGGGAACAAGGTTTCTCGGCACGCTTGCGTGTCTGTGTGGGCTGATGTCCACGCAAATGGCCATGGCACAGGATTTTTATGTGACACCGGATGGAAACGCCCCGGTAGATTACAACGGGTCACCCATTGATGGGGCTTGGTCAAGTACGGATAAAGCAAAATTGGTCACCCTCGAAGAAGCTTTGCAGCAAGCGCTGCCCGGCGATGAAATCTGGGTGCAGGGTTTCGAGGAAATCCGTAAAAATAGTGTCGATTACCGGCAGGTTTATTTGGCTCCTAAAGAGGGCTGGACGTTGAAGGCCGGTGTGAAGCTTTACGGCGGTTTCAAAGGAAATGAGACTTCTTTGGAGCAACGTGCAACTTTGGGTAAAGCCTATAATTTCGCATGTCGTTCTATCCTTTCGGGCGATATTAGTATGAACGACACGATCGACCATGTCAATTTGATTAGCTCTTCCAACGCTCTTCGTGCAGACAATGCAGAACATGTGTTGACGATGAATCTCGATAACAGTGGTTCGAACAATGTGAACGATGCCGTTTCCGTTTTGGACGGTTTTACGATTGTGGGCGGTCATGCCTCAGAGAATGGTGGCGGTGTATTGGTGAAGGGGCATAGAGAGTTTTCTTGTGCTTATCGTATAGAACGTTGTTTCTTCTTTAACAATTATGCCGTACAGAACGGTGGAGCTATTTATGTGGACGCTTATGCGGGAAAGCTTACTGCTAACGAATCTTATATTAACCAATGTGTGGTATATAATAATGAGGCCGGGTTGATAGCGGAAGTGGCCAACAAAGGCGGTGGTATTTACATCGCCGGTAAGGGTACTGTGGTCAACACCTCGATCTTCAACAACGAAAACGGCGGAGTGCGTATTTCTCCTAATGCGAGCGTGCTTAACTCTACGATTGCCCGTAATACTGTGGCAGGTGTAGACCTCACAGTTAGTGGTGGTGCAAATGATAATGCCAAGGTCGTCAATACCGTAGTTTGGGGTAATACCACGTTGTTTTCTGAGTTTACTCCCGGATTTAGAAATTCTTCTTATCACGAGGTTGAGGGTGAAGGTCCTAATCGTATGGATAATTTTGGAAATGTATATGTAAGCGACAAGAATAATGACCGTTCGCAGGCATCGCCTTTTTTTGCTTCGCCCTCTTTGAAAACGAGTTTCGACCGCGATTTCAACTGGCTTTATAATGCTTATCCGCTGTGGAACTGGCAGGCACTCGAAGGATCTGCCTTTATCGACAAAGGCCAGGATGATGCCTATGCTTCGGCAACGTATGGAGGCTATGATTTGGGTGGAAGTGCGCGAACAGTGGGCAAAGCGACGGATATCGGTGCATACGAGTTTCAGGCTGTGTCGGCCGACCGTATCTTGCGTGTAAAGCCGGATGGAAATGATGCCAACAACGGCTCTGATTGGGGCAATGCTCTTAGAAGCGTACAGGAAGCCATTAACAGATTGGCGGAAAGAGGCCAAGGTGGAGAAGTATGGGTGAAAGCCGGTACTTACCAGCCTTCAGTTTATATGAGCGGTGCCAGTACCGACCGTTCGGCGGCTTTCGTCATGAAAGATGGCGTGAGCGTGTATGGCGGATTTGAAGGGAATGAAGAAACCAGAGCTGAGCGGGATAATAAAAAAGGAAGCATGCCTTGGCAGTACAAACATTCTACCGTGTTTGTGGGGAATGCCTATGGAGGAGCTGCAACGGGCGGCGGAGGAAAATGTGAATATAATGAGGCTGATAATAAATGGAGCGTGACTGGCAGTAATTCCAATCACGTGGTATGGTTCGCCAATTTGGACGGTACGGCGTTCAAGAATGTGACCGTGCTCGACGGAGTGACCATCAAAGGAGGGTCGGCTCAGGAGACTGTAGGTACGAAAGAAAATTTCTTCGGCGACCGCGGAGCCGGAGTCTATATGGCCGGAAATGCTTATCTTACAAATTGCGTGGTGACAGAGAATGCGGCCACGGGAAAAGGCGGTGGTGTCTACCTTTATGGCGGACGCATTATCGGTTCGTTGCTGTATAATAATGAAGGACAGCAGGGAGGAGCCGTTTATGTAGACAATTCCGGTATCGTGCTGCGTTCCATGCTGACGAATAATTCGGGTTACGACGGGGCTGCCGTCTATATGGTTTCCGATACGGAGTGGACGGACGGCAGTTTGCACCCCGAATATCAGATCTTGTCTACGTCGGTGGTGAGCAACAACACGAGCCGCCACAACGGTGCGGTCTATTGTAACCAAGGAGGTGTGATGCTGCAAACCACGATGGCGAACAATGTCTCCGTGGGGACGGTGGATGCTGCCGACAGCGAATCGGCGCAGACGGGCGGACTGTATGTGAAAGGTTACAGCCTTTCGGTTAATTCCGTATTGTGGAACAATCTGATTAAGGAGAGAAACGTGCCGATGTATGCCGTGAATCCTACGGTGAAGACCGTACGTTTCTTCAATACGGCAGTGTCGGGCATGAACAACTCTGTATGGAACAATACGCTCCAACAGGACATGGTGTCTTTGAGTGATGACAACTCTTCTAATACAGAAGGGGTTATTACGCCTGATTTTGAACAGAGCGGCATGCCCGAACAGGGAGGAGTGGACGCGAACTTGAAGAAGGTGGAGTATTATTGGTTCCCGCAGAAAGGTTCTAACTTGCGTTCTATAGGTTTGGAATTAGGACGTTTCCCCGAGGAAGTGGTATTGGCTCCCGAGTTGGATATCAAAGGGGAACTGTTTGCTCAAAAGCCGAGCGTAGGAGCTGTGATGACGGAAAAAAGAACCCTTCAACATCAGGCGGATAATAAGGTATGGCGTCTTTATGTCGATGTAAGTTGTACGGATGCAGAACACGACGGAAGTTCTTGGGCTAAGGCTTACCGTTCGATCAACGAAGCGATAGAATATTTTGCCAATGTGCAGGCGACGGACGGAGTTGAACGGTTTGAGATTTTGGTACGTGAAGGCGATTGCTATCCGCGTTACAGTTTTACTAATCTCGACCCCAAGACGGCCACTATCAATGTGCTGAAAACGGAACGTCCGTTGGTTATCAAAGGCGGCTATCGCGTAGAGGACGATGGCAGTGCTGCACGCAAACCTTTGGAGTACCGTTCCGTGATAGACGGTAATCCCAAAGGCAAGGCTTTGGAGGATGGGTTATACCATTGTATCACGGTGGCCGAAGATGCCAATGTGGAAATCGACGGTTTCCATGTCGTGGGCGGTTATGCTGTGTCGAGCACATACAAGTCCGGAGCCGGTATGCTGGTGGGCAAAGGGGCTGCGGTAACGGTACGCAACACGGTTTTCGAGAACAATACGGCCGTGGAGGCTGCGGCTATTTCTGCACAAGACGGCAGCAATTTGACGTTGGTGAATTGCGTGGTGAACAATAATACGAATACGACGGAGAGTGCTTCGGTTATTGCTGCAAACAACTTGACGATGTATTATGTTACGGTGGTGAACAATAAGGGTGCCGCACCGGGAGGAAATTATTCCACTTCGTTCAGTGCCGGAAATACGTCCGGTTCAAATAACATGCAAAATTTGAATACGTTGTCGGCCGACGGAGCCAAGAACTTTGCCAATCCGACGAATGCGCCGGGAGCTACTTTAGGCTATGATACGTATTTAGGAGGATATTCAGAGTTCCGTCCGCTGACCAGTTCTACGGATGCGGCCGTTTTGATTAATAAAGCCAATGAGGTAGAAGGTGTCACGGAAGATATTTCCGGACGGGGACGTGACTTGGGAGGTATACCTGACTTGGGAGCGTACGAGGCTGATTTGCCGGAGAGTGGTACGGTATATTATGTACGGAATACCGGTGAAGACTCCGAAGGCTATGGTCTGTCGTGGGAAAAACCTTTTGCCACAGTACGTAAGGCTGTGGAAACGGCGGCAGGTACCAAACTTCCTAATGGAGCGAGGCCGCAGGTGTGGGTGGCTGCCGGTATTTATGAGCAAGACCCTAAGAATGGCTCGCAAAACTGTTTTGAGATTTTGGAAGGAGTGAATGTATACGGTGCTTTCCCAAATAGCGGAGCACCGGGTATGGACGAACGGCATCCGTTTGTTTCCAAATTCGTATATCATGACGGGACTTACAACGCGGAAGATTATGAAACGATTCTCAGGCCTAAAACGAAAGACCAAGCAACCACACGCCGTGTATTAGGACAGGCCGACAAATACAATCCGATAAATGCAAGCAGTATATCTTATGAATATGTAGGTGCAAATAAAGGTGATTATATAAAAGCAGAAGAGCATTATGAGGAAGCTTCCGGTGGCGGCTATGTATGGTCGGAGAACGGTGGAGAGTATGTAGAGGCCGTCAGTGGTATTGCCAATTATGTTTATGTTAATAAAGGTACCTATTATCAAGCAAGTGCCGGATATGGGACGTATAAGCATTGTACGGCGTCAGAGAGAACGGCTTATTCCAATAGAACCGGGTCTTTTTTGGGTGGCTATGACTATGAGGGAGAGAAGTTTTTTGTGCAAGTAGGAGTTGGTCTTGGAACCCATTCTATAACGCAAGAAGGAAATAACTTCTCGAGGTGGTATAAATATACAGAAAAGGACGAAGGAGAGTACATAGAATTTGATGACAAGAAGGAATATTATCGGGCTGCTTCGAACTTGTCAACTCATAGAAAGGCGGAGGAGTCGAGATATTATTCCACATCGTCTCCTGATTTTGCCGCTCCCGAAATTTGTACGCATATATTGACCAAGCCCGGCTATAACGAAGTGGGTGAGGGCAAAGGTACGCACAAGTATGTTTCCGGTGGTGAATATATTTATGTGGGAACGGGCAAAGGCGACTATCAGATGGCAGAGAGTTCCAATCGTTTTGGAACGCCTACAACTTGGGATGGTTTCACACTGACAAACGGTTATATCAATTCAAATGAGATAAGTTATTTGGGTGATAGCGGAAAACGAAACGGCGGTGCCGGAGCGTTGATATTTACCAATGTGACATTGGCCAACAGTATTGTGACCGACAATATAAATTCCAGTACCAATACGAATAAGGAATTGCGTGGTGGCGGTGTGTATTGCGACCAAGGTTCCCTTGTAAACTGTTATATTACGAATAATACCTTAGGACGGAGTAGTCAGTATACAGCTTATGGTGGCGGAGGATATTTATACGACGGTACGGCTTATAACTGTGTTGTCAGTGGAAACAAAACAGTTGGAGTGCATGCGGATGGTGGCGGTTTCTTCATTGAGAACGGAGAGTTCTTCAATAATACGGTAGTAGGAAATAATACAGAACACACAACCCGTGGAAATGGCGGTATTTGTGTGTACCATGATGACAACAGCGACCCGAACGGCAGACTTTTGTTGTATAATTGTATTACTGTTGGAAATACAGGGTATAAAGGGTTGACCGGCGATAAGGATTTGGCATCGAATGCAGGAAAGATGGCTTGTTACAATTCCATTTCCGAGAAGATTGATAATTACGGAACACAAATAGAGTTTAAGAATTGTAAGAAAGGGAATATTGAGCTGTTTGAAAATAGCGTAGTCGGAAATTATCATCTGAAGGCCGGATGTATAGCCTTGAATATGGGTGAAAATATTATTGAGATAGATGGTAATACGATAGACTTGTTCGATTACACCGATATGGATTACACCGATCGCGTGAAAGACTGTACGGTGGACGCCGGTGCTTACGAACGCAAGAATGAAGATATGGTTAAGCCTGATGATAAAGGAGTGTATTATGTGACCTTTAACGGTAACGGTACGGCAGACGCTTCTTCTCCGGCTAATGCAGCCTGTGCTATGAAGTTGCAGGAAGTGCTGAATGTGGCAGGACAGCGTGTGACAGAGGGTAATACGGCGATTGTGAAGATTGCCGGATATGAAAGTTATACTACTGTGTATCATTCCAATACGCTGGCTAATCCGAACGATCCGAAGAGTTACACGTTCGTGATTCCGGAAGGCGTGACCGTGATGGGCGGATATAATGAAGGTTCTTATGTGGGCGGTATATATCAGAATGATGGAAACTGGAATGATGACAATCGCAACGCTGCGCAATATATGACTGTGTTGAGTGCAGTGAGCGATGAGGCCGGAGGCCGCCAGGCGGTGAACGGTTATCATGCCGTACAGTTCGGACAGGATGGAACGGCTGCTTTGGATAAACAGACGGTGCTTGACGGTGTTTATTTGGAGGATGGTCTGGCTACGGCTTCTTCCGGTAGCGGTAGTTTCAACACCCGTGGTGGCGGTGCCATTGTGCCGAAGGGGGCACACATACGTAACTGTGTGGTTCGTAACAACGAAGCTATCGAAGGCGGCGGATTGTTTGTGTTGCCCGGCGGTATGGTGTCCGGTTGCGGCGTAATGCAGAACAAAGCCGATAAGGGGGCCGGTATGTATTTGTCGGCTGAAGATGGTGTGACGAAAGATAATCGTGCACATGTCATTTCGGGTACAGTAGTAGAAAACGAGGCTGCCGAAGTAGGCGGAGGTTTTTATCTGGAAGACGGTGCTGCTCTGACGGTCAATACCGTAGTGTGGGGGAATACAGCTCCGAGCGACAAGAATATCAGTGGTGTGACGGATGAGAAATTTGAGGATGCTTTGTTTGGAGGCATTGACACGGAGGAAAATGGAAAAGGAGGCTTCTATCCGTTCAATAACTGTTTCGTAGAAACTTATGAGTTGCCGGGTAATTACGGGAACCATAAGATGGAAGCAGATAAAGATCTTTATTTTAAAGGTTATTACATCCCGCGTCCGTTCTCGCTGTTGGTGAAAGGAGGAACCACATCGGTATTGCAACAGGAATTGCAATCGAAAAATGAAGTTGCCGCTTACGATATGCAAGGAATTTCTCGCATACAGCAACAGGGAGCACAGGATTTGGAAAAAATAGATGCCGGGGCTTATGCTTATTTAGGTGGTAGTATGAGAATGCCGAGAAATGAAGGTGAAATTATTAAGAGAATCTTTGTGTCGCTAACGGCAAATGTTGAATTGAGCAATGAAGAGGCTGGACGGGAAGATGAATTGAAAGGACGTTCATTCTATACGGGACTTGCTTCTCTGGATGAAGCCTTGGATTATATTAATAAGGTAAGGGCGACCGACTTTGGCGAGGACACGGATTTTGAGATATGGATGGCTGAAGGGACTTACAAGCCGCGTAATGCACGTAAGGACGCTGACCCTGAAACGGGTGAGCCGAACCAACGCCAGAATTCATTTATAATTCCGCAAGGTGTGCAGATCTTCGGCGGATTCTCGGGAAATGAACTATATTCGTATGGGTTGGCGAAGCTAGATTCAATAGGTTCTCTGACGGACTTAAAAGGCGATGATACGGATATCTTTAACTTATTGGATGCCCGTGAAAGCGGAGACTTGAACTCGAATGGTATTACCGAACCTTGGGAAATGGCACACCCGACGATTCTTTCGGGACATGTCAATCTTTCGGCCAAGGAAAAGAACGTTTATCATGTGTTGTATAGCAAAGCTGATGCGCAGGTATCTGGTTTGGGAGGTGTGACTCTGGATGGATTGACCATTATGGATGGTGAGACTTACAACGTGATGAAAGGTCGTTCGGAGGTAGGCCGTGGCGCCGGTATTTATACCGTAGGCGTAGATTATAAGTTGGTTCGTTGTCGTTTGCTGAATAATAAGGCTGTACGTGGAGGTGCTGTATATGCACTGAATGCGAATGTAACGTCCGTAGGGTCGATCTTTGCAGGAAACGGAACGGTAGAAGATGCAAAGGTTGACGATGCTGCTACAACAGGTGAAGGACAGAATATTCGCGGCGGTGCACTCTATTTAGCTGGAGCAGATGGAAGCACGTATTGGTTGAAAGCTGTCAATACGTTATGGGCCAATAATGGTACGGACATGGGAATGGAGGACAACCCGTCGTGGGGCGGTGCTGTTGCGGTGAGCGGTACCGGAGAGGTCGACTTGATGAACAATACTTTTGTACGGAATAAAGCAGGACAGTATGCGGCTGTTTATGTGGAAAGTACAACTACCAATGCAAGTAAAATGACAAACACAGCCGTGTGGGGTAATGAGTGTGAAGGTAGTCCTGTTTATCTTGCGGCTACGGGCATCGAATATTCGGCCTTTGATGTAGAATTGGGTTTAGAACAGACTAATGGTTTTGTTCTTCTTGACCAGGAAAACAACGCTGTCAATGGTCCGCGTTTCGACGACCCGTCTACGGTGGCCGGAACGGAGGGAAATAAGGTTTCTGCGAAATGGGAGCCGGTAGCGATTTCCGTGTTGGTAGATGCCGGTGACGGTCAGTTGGCTGCGGCAGAATCGGATATGACTCAGGCTACTGGGGCATATAAGGAGTGGATGACAGGTGACTTTGCATCATATAATACTTTATATATGAAAAGTACTGCTTCCCGTTATGCCGGTCCGACAGGACCGGACGGTAAGCCAATGGTTAAGAAAATAGATATCGGTGTGTTCGAGTATCAGTATCCTGTGAATTTGTCTAGCTTGGATATCGTGTATGTAGCTACTACGGAAAGCGGAAAGCGCGACGGATCGAGCTGGGACAATGCTACTTCCGACTTGCGTGGGGCGTTGAACGCCATGGCCAATGCTACCGGTTCGCAGCAAAAGCCGGCACAGACGGATAAAGAAGTACGTATCAAATCCGGTACGTACACTATGGGGAATAACTTGATTGTGGGTGACATAGCTTACCAAATCTCCATGAGCGGAACAGATAATACATATGTATCGGCATTGACCGTAAACGGTTCCTATAACGAATCCGGTATTCAGGATTTCGGTCAGCCTACGGTGTTGACGGGAAGTAACGGTAATAATGATGTCACTTTGCTGAGTGTCGCTACCAACGGTAAGCCGGTGAATATTTCCGGCCTTTCGTTCCAAGAAGCCAAAATAGGATTGAATGCTACTACTTCGGGGAACGGTAAGCTCACACTGAAAAATTCTGCTTTCCGGAAGACAGGTGAATTTGGCATGAAAATATCGGATGCAGCCAATGAGGGGGCTTTGATAGCCAATACGCTTTTTGCCGATGGTGAGACAGGATTAAATGTTGTTTCGGGCAGTCAGGTCAAGGTGGTGAATGCTACGTTTGCTAACAATAATGTAGCGGGTATCAACGGTTCGGCCGAAGTGTATAACTCGGTGGCATGGAATAGCGGAGCAGCCGGATTTGAAAGTGGTGAAAGCGATGGCAATAAAGTGTTGGGCGATGTTGCTAATACGAATTTGGAGGAAGGACCGAACTTCGTAGATCCGAGCAATACAACAGATGTGTTGAAGCGTGACTACAACATCCGACCCAGTTTCACGTTGCTGAACCAAGGTAAGGATGAACTCTATGCAGATAATGTGGCATCCTTGGATAAAGAACAGGATTTGGCCGGAAAGAGCCGTAAGGTAGGCGGAAGCATCGATGTCGGTGCATACGAATATGCTTCGGAACTGAGTCAATACATCTATGTGAAGCAGGGTGTGGCCGGCAGTGACAACAGCGGAAGTAGTTGGGAACATGCCATGAGCGACTTGCAGGGAGCTGTGGATTTGGCTACGGTTTATGCCAATACTTCTTCTGGAAACAATGGTTATGTGTTTGTGCATCAGAATGTGGAAAGCAACGAGCCGTTACATTTGACCCGTGGCGGTGTGAAGGTGTACGGAGGCATGAATACCGAGACTGTGGCAGAGGATAATTCGGTGGAAAAGGTATTAATGTCTCGTAGCGGATTGCTGGAAACTGCCGACCGTTCTGCCCTGAAGGGAGGGGTAACTGTCTCGGGTGCAAGCGTGGTGGACGGCTTTGAGGTGTCGGGTACGTCTTCGGTAGAGGGCAACGGTATGCTGGCCACTTCCATCCTGACAGCCGGAGCATCGATACAGGTCGGTACAAATGGTATTTTGTATAATACCTTGGCTGACGGGGCAACTGTGAGTGGTGAAGGAAAAGCCGTGAATGTGACGGTTGTGAACAGCGAAAGCCTTACAACCGACCAAAAGCAAAATGTCATCCAGAATGGTTCGGAGAATGGCTATGTAACGGACGGTTACTGGAAATACCAGTTAAAGGAAACAGACGGAACGAACATAGACAAGGGCTCTGATGATGGTCTTCAAGCGATAATGACGATGGTCGGCCACGAGAAAGATATTGCAGGTAACAAGCGTATCCGTAATCAAGTGGATAACGGCTGCTTCGAAACTTGGAATATCGTCGGCGGAGAGAATAACTTCGCCACAGTGAGTGACGATGACTATCCGCACGGTAAGTCTGTGGTTTATGTCCGTGAAGGCAATGAACTTCAATTGGAGCGCGACTATACGGCTTCCTCACCGTTCAATCCGGGATTCCTGTTGCTGGAACACGGCGCAGGCCTGTGGGGCAACGGTAAGCGAGCCAGTGCGGCAGAAGATGAGGAATATGTACCGGAACGTGCCGTTGCGGGACTTACCGGATGGATTGACTGCTTCGAAAAAGCCCGTCTTACAGGAACAGTTTTCGCCGGAGGTGTCAGTGCACCGGGTGAAACGGAAGGGCATCCTTCGTTAGTGCGTGCATACGAAATGGGGAAAGCCATTAAAGGATAATTGCTTCAGGTTTGCAACGGTACCTTCTTATAACCGCCGCACGTTATCCGCTCATCTGATTATTTGCTCCAATGTTCATCGGTCATTGGAGCAATTTTTTTAGCATTTACATTGAGCTTTTGAGAAAATATATAATTGAGCTTTTGAATAATCCTCTTTGAGCCTCACAACAATGTCCGATTGGTCTTATCCCCGTATCTTTGCATTAGAAAATAAGACAATAATCATTTAAGTAACAGAGAAATGAAAACAGCGAATCTTAAATCGGCAACTATCGCAGCCTTGTTGGGTATAGGACTGCTTACCGGTTGCACGAACAGTACAACAAATCAAAAACCAAGTGATAATATGGAAACATTGAATCTGACACAAGAATGGGACAAAAAATTCCCGCAGAGTAACAAAGTAAATCATCGTAAAGTAACCTTCCGCAATCGTTACGGCATCACGCTTGCCGCCGACCTCTACGAACCAAAGAACGCTGAAGGCAAACTCGCCGCCATTGCCGTGAGCGGTCCGTTCGGCGCAGTAAAAGAACAGGCTTCGGGACTTTATGCGCAGACAATGGCCGAACGTGGATTCCTTACCCTCGCATTCGACCCCTCTTATACGGGCGAAAGCGGCGGCGAACCGCGGAACACTGCATCACCCGACATCAACACGGAAGATTTCAGCGCGGCAGTTGATTTTCTGGCAGCACTGCCTAACGTAGATGCGGAACGCATCGGTATCATCGGCATCTGCGAATTTGGTGGCATGGGACTGAATGCCGCTGCAATGGACACGCGCATCAAGGCAACGGTTGCTTCCACGATGTACGACATGAGCCGCGTGAATGCCAACGGCTATTTCGATGCCGAAGACAGCTCCGAAGCTCGTAAGGCGAAGCGTGAAGCGATAAATACCGTCCGTACCCACGATGCGCAGAACGGTACGGTCACTTCCGGAACACCCGGTCTGCCCGCTGAAATCAAGGGCGATGAACCGCAGTTCGTCAAAGACTACTTCGATTATTACAAGACCGATCGCGGTTTCCACGCTCGCTCCATCAACTCCAACGGGGCATGGAGTCCCACAATGGCTCTCTCGTTCATCAATATGCCATTGTTGTCCTACATCAACGAGATAGACAATGCCGTATTGCTCATTCACGGCGAGAATGCCCATTCACGCTATTTCAGCGAAGATGCTTTCAAACACCTCAAGGGTGACAACAAGGAACTGCTGATTATTCCCGGAGCCAACCATACAGACCTCTATGACCGGATGATTCCGTTCGACAAGCTGGAAGCATTTTTCAAATCCAATCTCAAATAATGAACTGTTATGAGAACAAAACTTTTATGCCTGCTTTTATCCGTCATTGGATTATGTAGTTGCAACTCAACAAGCGCACAAAAGCAACCCCAAACAAGTAATGCCACGCCCAGAAAATCGTTAGTCGTATTTTTTTCATGGGGAGGTAATACACGCGCCGTCGCAGAAAAAATAAGCTATCTAACGGGGGCGGAAGGATTCGAACTGAAACTCGCTGTTCCCTATACTACTGACCGTGATGAAATAGAAGAAATTGCAAAACGGGAAGTTCGAGACAAGTATAAACCTGAACTCGCATCGCTTCCTCAAAACATAGAACAATACGATGTGATTTATATCGGTTCTCCGTGCTGGTTCAACACCCTCGCACCGCCTGTGCGTACCTTCCTTTCCACGGTAGATTTATCCGGAAAGAAAATAGTACCGTTTATGACACATGGAGGTAGCAGAATGGGGCAAAGTGTACAAACAATACGCCGTTTAGCTACGAAAGCTAATGTAACAGAAGGTCTTGCTATCCGTGAATCCAATGCGAGCAATGCTGATAATGAAATATTGGCATGGCTGAAAAAACACAATTTAATCAAATAACAATATGGATAAAAAATATTGATTGCCTATTTCTCCTCAGACAATATCTTTTCTCCCATCCGCATCAACGTAGTCTGTCCGGGAGTCATCGACACGGAGATGATACGCCGTTTCTCCGGTAGAACACCGGAAGGTTACAAGGCTATGGCGGCACAGGAACCTATCGGCAGGTTGGGTAAGGTGGAAGAAATGGTATCCTCCATGCTGTGGTTGTGTTCGGAAGGAGCCGGATTTATCCCAGCGTACAGAGTTGATAAGCGGCAATGCACAGTGGTTTGAGGACCATTCGCCGGTAGACGGACAATTCAAGAAG
>ENA-USYP01001724-USYP01001724.1-human-gut-metagenome-genome-assembly--contig:-NODE-1724-length-15656-cov-3.923487_pt1 | contig 15656 bp, 10 predicted proteins | sample MGYA00250065_ERZ773512 | MGnify/ENA primary metagenome ERZ773512 (study PRJEB29103, sample SAMN06112003) | human gut metagenome | biome: human gut; feature: ankylosing spondylitis patient; material... | reverse complement strand
CATTAGCACTAGGATTAATAGAGTATTTGAACTTCCGGACCACTTTACCTGCAATCTTATCAAAGAACAACAAATTTCCCTTATCGGTAACCAAATACAAGAAATGCCCGTCTTGTGAAGCACATAAATTCGAAAAAGATTCCCCCTCATCTAAAAAAAACGGATAGCCTGCTTCGACGGTCATCTCTATTTGTAAGTCACCTTTCACTAATTTATAATGTCGTTTCAAGCATTGCAATTGTCCGCCTTTTACTATCCAAAAAAGTGAATCCCCCGTTATTTCCATAGCACTTACAGAAATGGCCTTTTTTCCATCCTGAAAAGACGGAAGAACAAATTTCTCTTTCCGTCGATCAAAACAATATAAATACTCATTAGCTATTACCCACAATTTATCATCAGAAGTCTCTTTTATATCGGAAACATACATCCTCGCATTGTCTACACTAAAATTGCGAATCTGCTTCCCGTCATATCGACTCAGCCCATTACTGGATCCAAACCACATAAAACGATCTTGATCCTGATAGATACAAGTAATGATGTTATCTACCAAGCCATTACTCATATTCAACTGATGAAGTTCATTATAAGGCAGAACAGCATAGAGAGAAGTAGTAATAACTAAAGAATTTATAATAGCAATCAAAACAAGGACGGTATATCGAACGGTTCGCTTCATTATATATTCATATTAGTTTAAGTGTCACAAAAATAATCAATATTATAACAGAAAGGCGAAGCAAATGATAAAAAAAGCAATTTTGAATGAAAAGATATACATGGATGAATAAAAGCATATGCTCCTGATTCCTTGAAATCCCCTAAGTTTGTATCCTGAAAACCGAACGGAAAGTGTGCTTCACAATTATATATAGCCATTTACACCTTTGAATCTGTAATATTTAAAACAATTAATCACATGAGAGAAAAAGCCAAAAGCCCTTAAGTCAAATTGAAATCAATTAGAATCTATTAAACCTTATTTAAATAGAAAGCCTAAAAAGACCTTTTTTCAAACTAATAAAATCTTATAGAAAAACATGCGTAAATCATTTAATCTAATCTGGATGGTTTTCGGCTTCCTGCTACTAATAGTAGGTTGTAATGAAGACAAGAAAAGCACAGCTTTCGATCCTAATCAACCAGTCAAGTTTACAGAGTTTATGCCCGATTCCGGTGGCATACGAACCAAATTCATTTCGGAGAAGACAAAAGCCAAGTGAAAGTTTACTTCAAGGATGAAGTAGGTAATGAACGGGAGGCATTGGTTTTAGGTGTCAAGCCTGATGTTATTTATGCCCAAGTGCCCAAGCAAGCCGGAGGGGAAAGCCATGTACGGGTGGAGATTGCCGGAAAAGAAGCTGAACTCAGCAATGCTGAAAAAACATTCAAATATATTGTAACTTCTTCCGTATCTACAGTAGTAGGAAAAGCCAAAGAAGGTGGCAATAAAGACGGAACTCTCGGTGAGACCACATTCAATACTCCAAGGTATGTAGCTGTAGACAATGATGACAATGTATTCATATTCGACTCTGATGGAAGAACGCGTTTATCATCCATCGAACAAAATAAAACGATCACTTTACTGGATGGCATGGTAATCGACCAACCTTTATTTATCGATAAAGAAAAGAAACAACTATTTGGTCCATGCGATAATGCCAACTTCGGTTGTTTCTTATTCGATGCTAATGTGAGCTGGGTGGCTGATAAAATGGGACAGCTTTTAGCCAACGGAGGATGGATGCATAGTGTTGTTCTCGACCCTGTAGATTCTACTTTTGTGATATACCGCCAAAACACAGGACAATTGTGGACACAACCTTTTGATAAGAATAAAAGAACCTTAAATCCCAACAAAGCAAAACGAATCGGTACACTCTATAATGTAGGCTCCAATGGTTTATGTGCTTACAATCCGGTTGATAAGTATGTTTATTGTGTGTTGCATAGTAAAAGTGCAGTTTATCGCTTTAAGCTCACACGCGATACGGACGGTTGGCCAGCTCTAGACGGAGACATTGAAGAATATATTCCCGGTGCAGGCGCAGGCTTCCGGGACGGAGATGTACAAGAAGCACAATTCAATGAGCCGCGTGGAATTGCTATTGATAAAGAAGGCAATTTATATATAGCGGATGTTAATAACCATCGGATTCGTAAAGTTGACACCAAGTTAAATATCGTGACCACGATAGCAGGTAGCGGGAAAGGATACAAAGACGGGGATCCTTTGGAAGCCCAATTCAATCAGCCTTGGGGTGTCTATTTGGACAAAAATGAATTTCTTTACATTGCAGATCAAAACAACCACTGCATCAGAAAACTTGCTATTGAATAATTAATAAGGAATAGAAATGAAAACACTATATTTTAAATTAGCCCTGTGTTTCTTTCTGCTATTGGCAGGAAATGCAACACAAGGGATATGGGCCCAACAAGAACCAATTCAAATTGCCGGAATCGTGTTAGATGAACATGGTGATCCGCTCCCGGGTGCAAACATATCTGTTAAAGGGAAAGAAAAAACCGGAACTATAACAGATATGGATGGTAACTTCAGTATGAAATCATTAGCTCCAAAAACAACGCTGATTGTTTCATTTATGGGATATAAGAGCAAAGAAATAGTGGTTGCTCAAACCGATAAGAAGATGCGTATATCTCTGGAGCCCGACTCAGAATCATTGGACGAAGTAGTTGTTGTAGGTATGGGAACACAACGTAAAGTCAGCGTGGTAGGTGCTGTCACCAGTGTCAATCCGGCTGCCATCAGTGCTCCGTCAACTTCCGTAGCCAATATGCTGGGAGGTGTGGTTCCCGGTATTATAGCCGTTGACCGAAGCGGCGAACCGGGGCAGGATGTTTCTGAGTTCTGGATTCGCGGTATCAGCACATTTGGTGCCAACCAGTCTGCGCTGGTTTTGATTGACGGTATTGAAGGAAACCTCAACGACCTCGACCCGTCGGATATTGAGAGCTTCTCTATCTTGAAAGATGCTTCGGCAACAGCCGTTTATGGTGTACGTGGTGCAAATGGCGTTGTTTTGGTAACGACCCGTTCCGGTCAGGAAGGTCGAACCAAGGTAACCTGGAAAAGCAGTATGACTCTCTCTTATTCCCCCCGTATGCCCGAATATCTGGAAGCATACGATTATGCCAGCTTGGCAAACGAAGCCCGAGTGGTAAGCAATATGGACCCTCTTTATAGCCCGACAGAACTGGAGATTATTAAAGCAGGACTGGATAATGACTTATATCCAAACGTTAACTGGCAAAAAGAGATACTGAAAGATGTAACTATTAATCATCAGCACTATTTAAATGTATCCGGTGGTGGAAAAGTTGCCAGATATTTTGTCAGTGTAGGAGGTACATTCAAAGATGCTATCTTCAAGCAAGACAAAGTTAACAAATACAACACGAATGTCAAATGGGCTAAATATAATTTCCGCGCAAAGGTAGACATGAACCTAACTTCATCGACGATCATGGGATTGGCTATGGACGGAGCTATTGTAGAAGACAGAGCACCGGGATTCGGAACTAACAATGACGCACTCTGGGCCGCACAAGCCTATCTGACTCCCCTGACGGTGCCTTTACGTTATTCCAATGGAATGCTTCCTGCTTATGGGAAAAACGGAGAACAAATCTCACCATATATCTTGTTGAACCATACCGGATTTAAAAAGGGAAACCGGACCACTATGAACATCAATTTCACCTTACGTCAAGACTTCGGGAAATGGATCAAGGGTTTGACTGCCAGAGGAATGTTCTCGTATAACAATAACAATATACACAACGTAGTCCGCTCCAAAATGCCGGACCTATACAAGGCCTTTGGCCGTTACAATGACGGTTCATTAATGACACAACGTACGGTATCAGCCAGCAACATTCAATTCGCCAAGAGTGCTGCCAGTGACCGGAGATATTACTTCGAATCGCAACTTGCCTATGAAAGACTTTTCAATCAGGAACATCGTGTAACCGGTTTGATACATTACTATATGCAAAGCACCGAAACCACCGAAGCAAATGATGAAATTTCATCTATTCCCAAACGTTATCAAGCGTTATCTGCCAGAGCCACTTACTCTTATAAAGATGCTTATCTGATAGAAGGAAACGTAGGATACACCGGTTCCGAAAACTTTGAACCGGGCAAACAATTCGGTTTGTTCCCTGCAATAGCCTTAGGATGGATCCCGACCCAATACGAATTTATGCAGAATCATGCAGGATGGCTCAACTTTTTGAAGATCAGAGCTTCTTATGGTGAAGTTGGTAACGATCAGATCGGTGGTGGACGTCGGTTCCCATATCTGACGTTGATTAACTTTGGAGGTGGTAGTCGTTGGGGTTCCAATGGATTGACAGAAAAACAAATCGGAGCCAATAACTTACATTGGGAGGTAGCCAAGAAATATAACCTGGGTATCGACTTCCAATTTCTCAATGATAAAATAGGTGGAACGGTAGATATCTTCAGAGACACTCGTGATAATATCTTCCAGGAAAGAAAAATGATGCCTTCGGAAGTAGGCGTCGTGACCAACCCATATACCAACGTAGGACGTATGCGCAGTAGCGGTATAGATGGTAACATTTACCTGAACCAGAAAATAAACGAAGACAACTCTTTCACGGTGCGTGCCAACATGACATATGCTGTCAGCAAAGTTGTACATTGGGACCAAGATGCGGTGCGCTACCCTTACCAATCGTATAGCGATGTAAATTATGGTGTTATGCGCGGTTTGGTTGCATTAGGCTTATTTCAAAATCAGGATGAAATCAACCGAAGCCCGAAACAGACATACGGCGAAGTACGCCCCGGAGATATCCGCTATAAAGACGTGAACGCTGACGGAAAAATTGACGATGACGATATTGTTCCTATTGCACACTCCAATGTACCGCAAATTCAATACGGTTTTGCACTGGAGTACAGATATAAAAGATGGACTATCAGTGCTTTATTCACTGGAGCAGCCAAAGTTAACTTCTTATACGGCGGTTCCGGATTCTATCCCTTCTCAGGCGGAGAAGTCGGCAACATTCTATCCATCGTAAACGACCCGAAGAATCGTTGGACACCGGCATGGTATTCAGGGGATCCTTCTACAGAAAACCCGAATGCACGTTTCCCGCGCCTGACTTACGGAGAGAATAAGAACAATAACCGTGCTTCTACTTTCTGGCTGGCAGATGGTTCTTACCTGCGTTGGAAATCATTGGATATTTCCTATCGTATCGGAACGAATAAAGTACTAAGGACAGTGGGCATCAGTGATATGAATCTGCAATTTGTCGGACAGAATCTGGCAGTATGGGATTCAGTGAAACTATGGGATCCGGGACAGGCATCTAAAAACGGCGCCGTATATCCGCTACAGCGTACTTTCTCTTTACAGTTAACAGCTACGTTCTAATTGAAAACTATTATGAAAAAGATATTAAAGAAAAGCCTTCATATTCTATGCACGACACTGGGGATCATCCCGTTCATGCTGACTTCATGCAACTATCTGGCAGTTGATGAATACTTTAACGACCTGACTCCACTCGACTCCATCTTTGCCAGACAAGATTATCTGGAGCGTTATGTGTGGGGAACTGCGGCATTAATGCCCGCTCAAGGCAACTTGTTTTCCGGTTCCTACGGTCCTTACGAGACTGCGGTAGATGAAGTTCTTCTGTCATGGCAGAAAGCTGAGTACGCCGGTACCTACTTGTACGCAGACAAAATTACGCAAAACGATTCTTACTACAACATGTGGGGACAATACTACAAAGGTATCCGTAAGTGTAACACTATCTTCACCCGCATCGATGAATGCAAAGACCTGAAAGGATTGGACAGACGTGAAATTATGGGTTTGACTCATTTCATGAGAGCTTCCTTCTATTTCTATCTGTTGGAACTTTACGGACCGGCAGTCATCCTTCCCGAAGAACCGCTGTCGGTAGATGAAAACATTGAAAACTTGTCATTCGAACGTAACACGTACGATGAATGTGTGGAATATATCTGCAAAGACCTCGAAGAAGCTTACAGTCTACTGGACCCGACGCGCCCGAGCACTCAGTTCGAACGTCCTACCAAATATGCGGCAGCCGCCCTCATGTCACGTGTCCGGCTTTACCAAGCTTCCAAGTGGTACAACGGCAATCAATATTATGCCGACTGGACCACTTCCGACGGACGAAACATGATAGCCCAGCAATATGACCCGGTGAAATGGGCGAAATCAGCTGCTGCCTCCAAGAGAATTATCGATAGCGGTATTTACTCATTATACACTGTACCCAGCGATGAAAACACGTATGCATCCTCTCAGGCGTCACAAGCGGAATTTCCGTTAGGAGTAGGAGGAATCGATCCTTACCATTCGTATATAGACATGTTCAATGGAGAAGCACTGGCTGTGAAAAACCCTGAACTTATTTATGCTACTCCCTTGAACAACAACATCATTTCAATCGCCTTCCCGTTGAAACTAGGAGGATGGAACGGCTTAGGAATCACTCAGAAACTCATAGATGCCTACTACATGAAAGATGGAGAAGATTATGTGCAACAACCTGATTATTATGAAGAAGCGGGTACTGTACCTACCATCGCCACAGGATATGAGCTGAGACCAACCGTTGCCAAAATGTATCTGGACCGCGAACCGCGTTTCTACGCATCTATCGGATTCTGTGAATGTTTCTGGCCCGCAACTTCGGTAACAGGAACCGAAGCTCCCAACGTGACTAACTTTACAGCAGGATATTACGTGAATGGCAACTGTGCAAAACAGGCTGCCAATCCAGAAGACTATAACTTAACGGGATATACTCTAAAGAAATATATCCATCCGGAGGATAACTGTACCAGTCATACAGGTGCTAAAATAAAACCGAAAACATTCCCTGTATTCAGATATGCGGAAATACTGTTGAACTATGTAGAAGCATTGAATGAACTGAAAGGAGAACCGGAATATACGGAAGCGGCAGATAACACCACTTATCATGTTTTGTATAATCCGGAGGAAATCATGTACTACTTCAACATGATTCGTTACCGTGCCGGATTGCCGGGCATCACCCTTGCCGATGCCAGCGATCAAGTGAAGATGCGTCAGTTAATCATCCGCGAACGCATGATCGAATTTGCGTGCGAAGGAAGAAGATATCATGACCTGCGTCGTTGGGGACTAGCAGAAACAGAAGAAAACAAACCGGTACAAGGTATGGACGTTACCAAGAAGACAACCGAAAGAGACCAATTCTATACTGTTGTCAATGTAGTTCATAAGTATGCATTACGCAGCTTTGACAGGAAGATGTACTTCTATCCTATTCCGAGAGCCGTATTGGATAAAAATGCCAAACTGAAACAAAATCCAGGATGGGACGGATTCGGAGATTGGTAACTTTCCCCTTTCTATCATATAACTGATTATTAATCATATAAAATTGAACATATAATGAGATCAATATACAAAATAGTGGTCTGTTCTTTGTTAACGCTCTCCATCACTTCTTGTGAAAAAGACCTGCTTGAAAAAGAACAATATCAGAAAGAAATCTACCTGATCGGTGCTTACAACCGAGTATGGACCACAGAAGTAAGCTACAGTAACGAAGAAGTGAAAACTTATTTCACGGTCAGCAGTTCCGGTACATTAGCATTAGACCGAGATGTGAACGTAAAAATGAAGATCAACGAAGAGTTGGTAGATATTTACAATAAAAAATACTGGACCGTTCTGAATGAGGACAAATATTATAAATCACTGGATACTGATTTATATTCCATTCCTTCTTTGGAGAATACGGTAATCAAGCACGCTGAAGGTATTTCCGCCGAAGTTCCTGTGTTGATAAAGACAGCAAGTCTGAAGATTGACCAGTCATACGTCATCCCCGTCGAAATAGAAAGTACAACAGGATATCCGATAAGTGAATCCGGATATAAAATGTTGATTCTATTAAAATTAAAGAATGACTATTCGGGCAGTTACCAGATGAGTGGGCATACCACCTTAGAAGGAGAAACTCCGAAGACGATTCAGAAGCCTAAAACGATTAAGCCTACCGGAGTCAACACTGTCAGACTATTCTATGCCATGAACAACGAGAGCGACGAGAAAGCTGATATCCAAACGGGTACAATAGAACTGACCATCACGGATCAGATAGTGGAAGGCACTAATGATGTAAAGAAAGTTTTGATCAAAGCATGGGATGCTGAAAACGGACCGGTAATTATCGACTCAGGAGAAAGTACCTACAACACAACCGCCAAAAAGTTCAGCCTCAAATATACGATCGGTAACACGCTATATGAAGAGCAACTGACCAAAGAAAAAGAAGTTTTATAATACACGACAAATGAGGAGAAGAGGAGATTTCACGGCATTGCAAAAATGCCGCTGAAATCTCCTCTTCGTTTTTTCAACGGAGGACTTGTTTTTACATGATTCCTTGTTTTCCTTCTGCTAAATTCGTAATTTTACCGCCGATTCACGCAATAGGGGTGCCCTAACATGACAGGCTGAGAACATACCCATAGAATCTGATCCGGGTAATGCCGGCGTAGAGAACGAATAAATAAGCAAATATGGAAATGAATTATCTGGAGATATTCGGTACGTTTATCGGTATTATCTACCTGTGGCTGGAGTATCGCGCCAGTATCTATCTGTGGCTGGCGGGCATCATCATGCCGGCCATTTATATCTTTGTTTATTACGACGCGGGGTTGTATGCCGACTTCGGCATCAACATCTACTATCTGATAGCTGCCATCTACGGTTGGTTCTTCTGGATGTGGGGACACGGGGAAAAGAAAAGTCTCCCCATTATACATACCCCGTGGAAATGCTATCTGCCACTATTCCTTGTGTTTATCGTGTCTTTCGTCGGCATCGCCCGGATACTTATCGAATACACAGACAGTAACGTTCCGTGGCTGGACAGTTTCACAACGGCGTTGAGCATTGTCGGAATGTGGATGCTGGCACGCAAATACATCGAGCAATGGTTTGCCTGGATTCTTGTCGACATCGTCTGTTGCGGACTTTATATCTATAAAGATCTCTATTTCACCTCCGCATTGTACGGACTTTACTCCATTATAGCTATCTTTGGCTACTTCAAATGGAAAAAAATAATGAACATGCAATGATAAACGAACACTATATACCCCAAGCCGTCATACTTGCCAACGGTGAATATCCTGCGCACGAACTTCCCCTGCGTCTTTTGGCAGAAGCCCAATTCGTCGTTTGTTGCGACGGGGCCGCCAATGAATATATTTCCCGCGGACATACTCCCGACGTGATTATAGGCGATGGAGACTCGCTCCTGCCGGAATATAAAAAGCGTTTTTCCTCTATTATCCTTCAAATTTCGGATCAGGAGACGAATGATCAGACCAAAGCTGTCCATTATCTGCAAAGTAAAGGGATACGGAAAATCGCCATCGTAGGTGCTACCGGCAAACGGGAAGATCATACATTAGGAAACATCAGCCTGCTCGTGGAGTATATGAGAAGTGGTATGGAAGTACGGACAGTCACTGATTACGGGACATTTATTCCTGTGAGTGATACGCAAAGTTTTGCCTCACATCCCGGTCAGCAGGTCTCTATCATCAATTTTGGAGCTGAAGGATTAAAAGGAGAAGGATTGTTTTATCCGCTAAGCGACTTCAGCAACTGGTGGCAGGGAACACTTAATGAAGCAACAGCAGATGAGTTTACCATTCATTGTACAGGAGAATATTTAGTATTCCTTGCTTATTAAATCCCTGTTCCGGAAAAATATTCTTTCATCTGCCTTACTACTGATAGTTTCCTACTGTGGAACTATTATTTTTTTTGCCTAATGAAACTTTAGTTTCACGGCCTTGGAACTAGAGTTTCCAGCGCTTGAAACTTTAGTTTCTGCAGTTTGGAACTAAAGTTTCTTCAGCTTGAAACTATTGGTTTCAAGGCTTTGGAACTATAGTTTCATTGCATGGAAACTAACTAAGCTAAGGTATTCCTGACTTATCATTCCAAGAGGTCAGTATATTATTGTAGCAGGATATAATAACACAGCGTGACGACATTGTGATAGCAAAATATGCTGTCACAATGCCGTCACGCTGTGCTGTCACCTCTTTATTAGTTTATAATCAGTGCGTTATCTATCATTTGGTGACAGATGACAGCAATTTTGGATATTTTAATTCTCTAGTAGAGCGGCTCAAAGCAATTTATTCCTTTTCGTATTGTTATGAGCTAAATGATAGTCGGTTCTATCTTCCATTCTCCTCCTTCGGGAAGGAGGAGAATGGAGTTACTATTGTGTACTACTGTTTAGTTCATTCCTTTGCAGTTTTCAGGAATCTGATGATGGAAGAAAATAATAAACTGAAGAATATAACCATGACTATAATGCTTTTTCTATAACTCCCATAAAAACTTATTAAAGAAAAGGGGAGCGAAGCCCCCCTTGACTTCACTCCCCCACAATCTTTCTCCTCTACTTTTTGCCTAATACACGGAGAAAACAAGTTTGAATTAAAAAAAGTTACACCTAATATTTATAAACCTCTAGAAATTTCTACCAGTATCCCACCAAAGGCGAGTTCCACCGTTATCTTCACCTCCCAAAGCTTTCTTCAAAGCAGAATATTGAGTAGGATTGTTTTTTTGAATGTCTGACGGATATGGCAAGCGACGAATACGTATGTTGGTATCGATAGCTCCACCACTATTGTTCACAAAGACTTTGAACAACTGCGGATAACCTGTACGGCGTTGTTCTGTCCAAGCCTCATAGCCTTCAGGATAACAAGCAATCCACTTCTGTGTGAGGATTCTTTCCAGTTGCTCTTCCGGAGAAGCACCTCCATCCCACTTCGGAGTCACTTTAATCAGCGCTTTCACATCATATTTTGCTTCGAAGGCATCAACATAATCGGAAGGAGTAGCATCACTTGTGAGATAATCGCCTACATTCACTCCCCATTGCTGACAGGAAACCGTAATACCTTTCTCGTAGCAGTCTTTCACGTTTTCGGAAGTAAATCCACGCAAGGCAGCCTCAGCACGAAGGAACCATACTTCGGCAGCAGTCATCAAGATAGCATCGGTCTGTTTGGTAATCGTACTCTTGGAGTGCAGACGGTAACGGTTCTCGTCTTTTACAGTAACTCCTGTTCCTTGGGGAACACCTTTATAAGTACCGGCAATCTTATTTCTTTCGGCAATAATCAAATTACCCTTTTCGTCTTTTATATCACCACCTTCCGCTTTCGAGTAATACTTAATCAGTCGCGGATCATTATATCCTACCAAAACAGACTCCATCGTAGCACCCATGAATACTTCTCCCCAGCCTTCATTGACTGTGCCCAGCGGATTCTTATAACCGCTTTCGGTAGAAACGGCAACTGTTTCATCCGCACTCTCCAACACGCCACCGGCAGTTGCATCCATCGCTTTGGCAACTTCTGCTCTCGCCAGATCAGGGGCACTCATCGATACACGGATTGCAAGCCGCAAGCGGAGAGAGTTTGCAAACTTCACCCACTGTGACAGTGTACGTTTGCCTGCCGGCATCAGAATATCGGCAGCAGCAAAAGGTTCGAGAGCGGCATTGGCTTTCTTATATTCGTTGATCAGTTTGACTCCTTCGTCCAAATCTTTGAAGAACTGACGGTAAGCGGCTTCCTGACTATCGACATTATCACCTTCTTCCTGTCCGAATTTAGTGTAGACAATAGGGCCATAAGTATCAGCTATACGGTGCATCAACTCGACTTTCAGGATTTTGGTCACTCCCAGCAAACCTTTCTGTTCCTGATTGATCTTCTCCGATTTCTGAGCGGCAGTCATTATATATCCATAAGTATATGTCCATGCCGAACCTGTCCAGCCGTCATTCAAAGCATATACAGAGTTCTTGTCATTGAAACTGTTGTTCATATCGTGAAAATATCCGGCAAACATATCATGACCCAGATTCTGTATAGTCTGGAAAGTCCAGTCGGTACCTTTTCCCCAATCGTAATTAAAGTAAATACCCTGTTGCATGACTCCGAGGTTCAGCACATATTTCTGAAGATCATATTCCTGAAGTTCAGGCGTATATCCGGCTTTATTGGCATTATCTGATTCAAAACCATCCGTACATCCGGTAAATGTCATCAGTCCGGCTACTAACAGATTCGCTATATATAGATTTTTTTTCATAATTCGCTTGCTTTAAAGTTAGAATGTAAATTTAACGTTGAAACCAATGTTACGGGTTGTCGGCATACCGAATACATCAACTCCCTGATTAGTGTTACCTACAGACAAGATAGCATCCGGATCGAAAGGAGCATCTTTGTAGAAGAAGAACAGGTTACGTCCCACCAATGATACATCGATACCAGTGAATACCTTAGTCTTGGCCAGCAAAGTAGACGGGAACGAATAGCTCAGAGATAATTCGCGTAAACGTATATTGGTCGCACTGTACATATAACGCTCGGAGATACCGTTACGGTCACCTACTACTGAATAGAAACCTTCTACATTCTCAAATCTTGTTCCGTCAACTTCCACATAACCTCTGTCACGTGCTTCAGCCGTAGCTTTCGTTACCCCTCTGCCGTCCAATGTAGCTTGTGTCAGAGACATGACATCACCGCCTTTGCGCATATCGATCAGGAAATACAGAGAGAAACCCTTATAAGTGAAGGTATTAGCCCAACTCAACAGAAAGTCCGGATTACAATTTCCCAGATATGTTTTATTACCTGACTCTGAAATAGGTTTGCCTTCATCGGATACCTTAATCTTACCTTGTTCGTCACGTGCGAACGTATTTCCATAGATGTCTCCCAAGGAACCGCCTTCTTTAATCTGCATCATATATGCCATAGAGAAACCCGGGTCACCATATACGAAGGAAGTATAATTCGGAGCCAGTTCGACTACCTTATTACGGTTTTGTGAATAATTGAAAGTCGTTTTCCAACGGAAATCTTCGGTCAGCACCGGAGTAGCTCCCAATGTGATTTCAAATCCTTTGTTGCGAATCTTACCTGCATTGATATAACGGTATGCATAATCTTCACCCGCACTGGTCGGAACTTTCAGCAACTGATTTTTAGTATCAGTCTTGTAATAAGTAAAATCAAAATCAACACGGCTGTTGAACAGTCTCCATTCCAGACCAAATTCAATAGAGTTACTGATTTCCGGTTTCAGGTCACCTCTGTTATATACGTCTACTGCCTGCAATTTTCCTCCGGCTCCGATGATATCGGACAAATCGGTAATACCAATCGGTAAGTCGTTACCTACCTGCGCCCATGATCCGCGAATCTTTCCGAAAGAAATCCATTGCGGTAATTTAAAGCTTTCGTTGATCACCCAGGAAAGACCTACAGAAGGATAGAAGAATCCTTTATCCATACTATTGGTATGTGACAACGTGGACGACCAGTCATTACGTGCTGTCAAGTCGAGGAACAATGCGTCTTTCCATCCTACCTGTGCTGTTGCGAATACGGATTGAATCGTACGTCTGCGGTCAATCACCTGCTCGGCAGAAGCACTGGTGTTCATTACAATATTGGGAACAGTGAACAAGTTGGGTTTGTACAAAGAAGCTGTCTTGGAATCCAATGTCAATGAATTCTCGGTCTGCACATTAATACTACCACCCAAAGCGGCATTCACGGAGAAATCACCGAAATGCTTGTTGAACATAGCCATCACGTCACCATAAATCAGGAAGTTCTGTGTGTCGGCATATACATAGCGGCCGTTATTTCCTACAATGGCAGGAGAAGTGCTCGCATACATTTTCTGGTCAAACTTATCGCTGACGTAATCCACATTTCCACGAGCTTGCAGGTTGAGCCAGTCGGTTGCTTTCAGATTGGCAGTCAGGGAGGCCAATGCACGGTAGCGCTTATTGTTGTTCAAGATACGGTTCTTTACCCAATATGGGTTTTGTGTCCATTCGCTCGGAGTGGTAAACCAGCTCTGTACGGGCATATTACGATTCTCGTCGAACTTTTCGAAATTAGTGGCATATTCGCTCAGGTCCTGTCCGCGCGGGAAACCATAAACGTCCACCAACGGATTGAGGTAGATACCTCCGGAAGTAGGAGAGTTTTTAATAGTCTGCACCATCAGGTTAGCATTGGCGTCCAGTTTCAGACGGTCATTGAAAAGGGAAGCGCTCTCACGCAAAGTCAGATTATGCTTACGCAACTTGTTGGAGTCGACAATACCTTTGGCGGTCGTGTTGGCATAAGAGAAGTAAGTCTGCAGTTTCTCATTACCGGTCATCACAGAAACCGAGTTGATAGCGGTCACTCCGTTGCTGAACCAGTTTCCGGCATTATCATAGTCCTTCACATTTTCCTTTTCGCCCCAGCTTGAACCGGCTTTCGCTCCATAACTATTTTGAAATTCCGGCAAACTGATCGCATGATCAACCGTCAGACCGGATGAGTAAGTAATTCTCTGAACTCCCGCTTTACCTTTCTTAGTCGTAATAAGAATCACACCGTTGGCTGCCTGCGAACCGTACAATGCAGCAGCAGAGGCACCTTTCAGAATACTCATGCTTTCAATATCATCCGGATTCAGATTGGAGATACCGTCACCCGCGTCACGGTTGACACCGTCATTCTTACCACCCATAACAGTAGATACGGATTCTGTAGTGCTATTGAGCATAGGCACACCGTCAATCACATACAACGGCTGGTTATTTCCGTCTTCGTTGGCCGAGCGGGTACCACGGATAGATACTTTGGCCGAACCTCCCAGACCGGAAGCACTCTTGTTGATCTGCACACCTGCCGATTTTCCGGCAAGGGCGGCAATCATGTTAGGGTCTTTGGCACGGGTCAGTTCGTCGCCTCCGAGCTGTTGGGTAGAATAAGTCAGCGAGGCGGCTTTTTTCTTGATACCCATAGCAGTTACCACTACCTGCTCCAGTGCCATCGACTCTTCTTCCATCTTGATCTTGAAAGTGGTTTGTCCGCTGACAGAGAGGCTCTGCGGTTGGTAACCTACATAGGTGATATTAATGATAGCGTCGCTTGGCACTTTCAAAGTAAAGTTGCCATCCAAATCGGTGATTGTACCATTCGTCGTACCTTTTTCCACGACACTGGCGCCAATGATAGGCTCGCCTCTCATGTCGGTCACGACACCTTTCACCGTAATTTGTTTCTGTTGCTGTGTGGATGCATGCTCCGTTACGTTCTTGGTCAGCACAATATTATTGCCTTCCACCACATAATGGATACCTGTTCCTTCAAAAGCCTTATCGAGTATTTCGGATACCGGCTGATTGGTAGCATCTACATTAACTACCCGCTTGGTATCGACACTTTTTTTATTGTAGACAAACAAATAGTCGGTCTGAGACTCAATCTGGGTAAGCAATTCGCTTACTTTCAGAGTCGAACGCGGAATGCTTATTTTAGCACTCTGAGAGTATCCATTCTCACAATAAGCCTGGAATGTTACGAACAGAAGAAGGAATAATGTGATCTTCATAGTCAGTATTATTTGCTTAGATTCTAAACTTTTTGGGCAAAAAAGCCCTTTCAAAGAAATTTTTCTCATATCTTTGCAACG
>ENA-USYP01001689-USYP01001689.1-human-gut-metagenome-genome-assembly--contig:-NODE-1689-length-15880-cov-8.031640_pt1 | contig 15880 bp, 11 predicted proteins | sample MGYA00250065_ERZ773512 | MGnify/ENA primary metagenome ERZ773512 (study PRJEB29103, sample SAMN06112003) | human gut metagenome | biome: human gut; feature: ankylosing spondylitis patient; material... | reverse complement strand
TCACCGACTTCTACACCACAGCTGAAGTTAAGGAAAAGTATGGCGTAAAGGATTCTTGGATATTTCATATCGCTAAGCAACCAAAGATTGGGAGAAAATCATTTTCTTCAATCAATATCTTTATCGCCTGAAGATTTCTTTAAACAAGATGATGTGAGAGAATTTATCTTTAGTGTAAACAATCCATCACATTCTTTACAACATATCTGTGCGATGTCAGATTGGTTTTTTCAACACCATTTTCATAATTTTTTTACTCACCTTTCTTTGCCACTATTAATCATGCAAGGACAAGATGACCCTATTTGTCAATATCAATATATCGATAATGAAGTCTCTCATCTTAAAAATAGAGAATATCATCTCTATAAAAATTGTGGTCATGAAATATTCTGTGATTGCAAAGAAGATTTTGTAAAAACAATAACTGAATTTATAAGGAGGAATGAACAATGTTAGTTTATATTTGTTGTGCTGGAGGAGCGACTTCAAGTCTATTTTGTCAAAAAATTGGTCAAGCTTCTTCACAAAAAGTTTTAGTTGAAGATATTTTTTCAGTCTTAAAAAATTTAGATGCACTGATGGATTCGTATGATATGATTTTAGCTTATGGTCCTGTGGAATTTCTTAATAAAAGAACTGTTCAAGAATGGCAACTCGATAAAAAAATTGCCAGCATCTGGATAGCACCACAAGTTCGTTATTTAAAAGAAATGGTTGATAAAGTTTTTAATAATTATCATATTCCTGTTCATCTTATTGATATGCGTGCTTTTGGAACCATGAATGGGCAAAAAGCTTTAGATGACATTCTTAATAACTTATGATACAATTTTCTCAATAGGAGTTGATATATATGATAGACTTAAGTCAAGTTATGACCTTTACTGAAGCTGCTGAAAAATGGGGATTAGCTAATGGAAATACAATAAGAAAAGCTGTTGAAAGAAAAAGATTTCAAGAAAATGAAATTCGTAAAAGTGGGGATGTCTGGTTAACAACATATGAAGCAATGCAGCGTGTTTTTGGAAATCCAAAACATTCTGATTTCACCATTTCTATGACATCATTATCACAATATATTTCACAGTCTATCTATAAAGATGATGATGCAAAAAAACAACTTGAACGAGTGCAGAAAAAGATGGAAGAATCTAATTCCCCATTACTTTCTCATTTAGAAAACATTATACCTCAATCAGAAGTTCAGTTTAATCAAAAGACAGAAAGAGACCAGAGTCAAGATATTATTTCCACACAACCGAAGCGTATAAAATTTCGTACTGATAGTCCGAAATATTCACGTTTTAACAAAGGAGAGAAGAAACTCATTGGGCGTATCTACGAATCTATTAAAAGCTATTTGCCAGATGCGATGAGTGAGCCTTTGATTACAAAAATTGAAGATGATTTAATAAAATGAATCGTAAAGTATTACTATTAGAGCCTAATTATAAGAATAAATTTCCACCAATCGCATTAATGAAATTGGCTACATACTTTAAATTGCAAGGTGATGAAGTCGTTTTTTACAAAGGCGATCTTCGGGAATTTGTTCTCAATCAGATAGCAAACGAATGTGTAGAGAAACTAAATCAAATTGACAGTAGTATTAAATGGAAATTGCGTACAGATAAAATCGCTAAATATATCAAAAATAGGAAACAAATTGATTTAGATAGTATAAAAATACAAGATTCTAAATTCTCAAAACTTATTAACATTTGGCTTGACTATTACAAAAAACATTTTCATAGTGGTGAATATAAAAAGTACCCTAAATGGGATTGGGTTGGTGTTACAACTCTATTTACGTTTTATTGGGATATCACCATTGAAACCATTGAATTTGCGAAATCAATGGTAAAAGACGCTAATAATCTTATGATTGGTGGAGTTCTCGCTTCTATACAATCAAAAGAAATAGAAGAAACAACCGGAATAAAACCACATTGTGGAACTCTACATTCCCCTGGAGATATTGATGAAGGTAATCAATACATAATTGATGAGTTACCTTTGGATTATTCCATCCTAGATGAAATCGATTATGAATACCCAGACGGGGGATCCTTTTATAGTTATGCAACAAGAGGTTGCATAAGAAAATGTCCTTTTTGCGCTGTCCCCATATTGGAACCAGAATATCAACCTTATCTCCCTCTTAAAGAGCGAATTGAAAGAACTCGGCGTCTGTATGGTGACCAACAGAATCTTCTATTGATGGATAACAATGTTTTAGCTTCTAACCGGCTACAAGAGATAATAGAAGATGTCAAATCTTGTGGATTTATCCAAGGAGCTAAATATATAGAACCAAATCAATACAAACTGGCAATTCGTAACTTAAGATTAGGAATAAATGATCGAGCATATATTCGGAAATGTTATAAGTTACTTAGGGAACTTAATGATATGAAGAGTTTAAATGAAAATCAAAAGACAGCAATATATGGTTTGCGTGAAAATCACTACCTTTTACATCCTGAGACCTGTACTAAAGATGCTTTGGTAAAAACCTATAAAGATTTTGCTCCATATTTTCAAAAAAAGTATGGCAATCGAAAGGGCCGTTTAAGATATGTTGATTTCAACCAAGGTGTTGATGCTCGTCTTTTTACTCACGAGCGAATAGCGTTATTAGCACAAATTCCAATTCGCCCACTAAGAATTGCATTTGATGATATTAAGACAGAGAAAGCTTATCTAAAAGCATTACATATGAGTGCATCTTATGGCATGAAAGACTTTTCAAATTATTTATTGTATAATTTCCAAGATAAACCATTGGACTTATATTACCGCCTTAAAATGAATGTACAAGAATGCGAAAAATTGGATATAAGTATATACTCTTTCCCTATGAAATATCACCCTATTAGAGGAGAACATAGCCACAATAGAGATTACATCGGCGAACATTGGAACAGAAAATATATTAGAGCTATTCAGGCCATTTTAAATGCAACTAAAGGAAAAGTCGGCAGAGGCACTTCATTCTTTGAGAAAGCATTTGGTAAAAACGAAGATGAATTTATGGAACTCCTGATAATGCCTGAAACCTTTTTATTGTTTAGACTCTTTTTTGAAGATCTGGGATATACTCAAAAATGGAGAGCTGAAATGTCAACTCTAACAATTGAAGAAAAAGAAGAATTATATCCAATTATTTTCAAGAATGATTTTAATAATATAGACAGTTTAACAGACAACCACAAGCTAAGGCACATACTTCAATATTATAAAAACTATCGTGGTGATATTGCAGACTCAACATCCGAACTATATAAACTAAAAAAAGAATTCGATGAACGTCAAAAAAACACTAAATTTAAATAGTTAAAAGAATTTTTAGAAGGAGAATAAATTCTCCTTCTGTAGAAATCAAATAGGTACCATCTCTTCATCTGCAATTTTCTCATTAATAAATCACATACTATTTTTCTAATCACTAAAATAGTGTAAGAACGACAAATAGTAAATTTATAATACTAAATCTAAAACGCATATTTCATTTTTTTCTTTTAGTTAGTTCTTGAGTACAATCTATTCAAAATTCAATATGGGTAAACGCACAGTCCATAACAACGGCCTACAAGCTACTCAGATCAAGATTCCTTAAGATGATCTTTTTCGGTTAGGTAATTCTGTTTTTTACAACATCAGCATTCTATGCGCCATTTTTTTACCTATGAGTTATCTCTACCTTTACAGGATTTTCTATCTCTCGTCGACTAAACAGTTAAGTGTTCAAAGAGTTTTTTCAAGTCCCGAAGTATCAGTTACAAAGGAAGAGTCATTGATTATCAATCTTATATCGTACAAAAAGAAAGAATAAAAACGGATACTTTATCAGGGCTTACATTCTAATCAAAGTAATTTTTCAAAAAGAACTTTAGCCAAATCATCGTATTGATGATTCATTTTAAAGTCAGGAATATTTTTTAGTCGCAAATAATTTTTTCTAAACTTATCACTTTTATTCCAGCCATAGAGCTCAATCATTTTTATGGCCAAATGAGCAAAATCGTTATGGTAATTCCAGAAAGTGTTTGTCATACTTTGAAGATTAGGAAGATTACATGCCAATGGATGTCCAATACAATAAGCAGCCAATCTCAGCATTTGAGGAGTAACTTGAGAACAATTTAGCATTTCAAGGAATTCTTCTTTTCTATGGTGCTGCATTATTCTATCATACATAATCACCAAAATATATTTTTCAACAGCAGCTTGTTCTGCCAATATCGTATTATCCTTACGTATATTTTGATTCAGCCTAGTTATACATTCTTTTCTATCATTTGGGCTTATCCAATAATCACTGCGATAAAACAGATTTAAAAACTTCTGCATCTGTTCATAGTTGTTAGATAAATCCCAAGCTAAATCAAAAGGATTATTGACTTGATCAAAAACTTCATTGAACGGGTATGAAAAAAAAGGATGTGATAAAATAACTCTTACCAATTGAGAATATTGACTATCTTTCTGATACAACATCAACAAAGAATAAAAAAAATCAGTACTAATTGGAGGGCAATTAACTTTCTTCCGAAAACAGTAATCTAACGAAAATTCTATTTTAGCTATATTATTATTTAGAATATCTTTATAAAATTCTCTATAATAAGACAGTTGATAATCACACAAATCCCTAATTTCTGATTTTACAAGATCTATAAAATATTCCTCTGGATTACTATACTCCCATGAATATTTTTTATTTTTTGTCCCCCAAGTAGCCTCTTCCCAATTGGGATGATACAGAACTATACTATCTACTAAAATATCTTTTGGATCTTCATTTACTATTTGTTTTTGCAGTTTTTGCTCTTCTTCCCAGCAATTATAACAGTAACCTATATAATTTCTATCATCTAAGATTACATCTTCCATGTGAACAATTTTACTCTCCCAAACATATGAAATGATTCGACTTTCACTTAAAACTGGTTTTTCATAATAACATCTCAATGTCAATCTACCAGTCTTTTGGGTTTCCATTCTCATTTCTGCATCTAAAACGAAAATATTCCGATTTGTCATTGAAAGAATGTCCATTGTCGTGAACTTCTGTTTTTCATTAGGGTCAAAAACTTCTAAAACCCAGATTATATGATAATGAGCATCACGATAGAAAGCCATACGTTCAAGTATTACAGACAAATATGTTGTAGCTAGCTGTATTTCTACAACAAATTTTATATCCCCTTTCTGTGCTCTAATATCAGGTTTACGCCAATAACGATAAAAGTTTTCACTATCGAAGCCATCTTGATATAATTGCATCAAAGTAACCCGTTGTTCTACAAAAACGTTGTATCCTTCCCTTTCTAAAGATTCACTTATTATTTTCTTTAGTTTTAAGTGAGTTGCTCCTTCTTTTTGTCCATGAAATTTCATACGATCAATGACCTTACGTGAATGTTGCCATTCAAAATGACAAAGAGGGCAATTTGAATTCGGATGATAATGCTTAAAATGAATAGTTCTAAAAGAATTTCCAGAATGATTTTCATCATGGTAACCACCACAAAGAGAAACGGGTTGCTTACATACATTACATATATAAATAGGCTTATTCTTTTTTATCCCATCTAAAACCCGTACACGTTCGTCAGATTTCCTTTCAGGTGATTTATTAAACTCCACAAGTAGGTCTTCTGCCTCAATGACTTTCTGCATACAATTATCGTAAATTAGAGGTATCTTATGCAACATAATCTTCTATGAATATAAAATAAGTGACATGTATACAAAAGTACCACTTAAGTAAGTCTAAAAAGAATAAATTCAATAATTTCTATACAAAAAATAGCAAATAAATAAGCTACAACTATTGATATCACTCCTACAAACAGAATATAGGAAACAATACTTAATAATCCAATGTAGATAGCTACTTTATTGCTTATATATATTAGACATAAGTATTTATGCATGTTTCATGACAAACTGCTGTATCTCCTGTTTCTACTTTTGATACTAGATCCCTTATCTTACCCTAAACAAATAATGTGAAGTGGAGGTTGGGGAGAAAATAATCATTAATTAAAAGAACAGTGTGATGCAAATGAAGACATTAAAGGAGGGTATTGTGACCCATGCGGATGGTTTAGGTAAGTTGTTTAAGTTCTCGGCGGAGCATACTTGCAGGAGTATGCTGCATAGCTTGGAAAAGTTTGCTAACATGGAGTTAGTTACTTTTAAAGAATTGACGGCAGGATTTTTTCTGGGTTTTGAGCACTATTTGTGGGCTTCGGGGTGTTCACGTAATACTTCGGCATGCTATTTCCGAGCGTTGCGGGCTATTTGTAAAGGGGCTGAGAGGCAGGGAATGCTGAAAGACGCTAAGCGGCTCTTTAGTGAGGTATTTACGGGATACGAGGAGACGAGAAAAAGGGCGTTAAGTCTTGAACAGCTTCGTATGGTGGCGGATGCTGATTTGGAGGATACACCAAGTTTGGGGGTGGCACGGGATCTGTTTATTCTTTCTTATTATCTACGAGGGATTCCTTTTATTGATTTGGCTTATTTACGGAAGACGGATATTCAGGATAATGTGCTTTGCTATCGCCGTAGCAAGACGGGGAGGATGTTGACGATTACGCTTGAACCGTGGATGTGGGAGATTATCGAAAGGTATTTATGTGACGATTCGGGTTCACCCTATTTATTAAGGATTATACGCCAACCGGGGAGTATACCTGAGGAGAGGAAACAATATGAGAGTGCCTTGCGACTTTACAATAAACATTTGTATCGGTTATCCGAGCGATTGGGATTGGGGGTGAGACTGACTTCATACGTAGCACGGCATACGTGGGCGACCCTGGCATATAATGAAGATATACCCGTATCTAAGATTAGTGCAGGGTTGAGCCATGCTTCGGAAGAGGTAACACATACTTATTTGAGGTCGTTCTCTGATGAACAACTGGCGGTGGTGAATTTGCAAATGGCAGCATTGGTTAATCCGATGGCAGCAAAGGAATGGAAAGGGAAAGAGAAAGAAAGGGGAAAAGAAAATAGGAATGATAAAGAGAGGAAAAGCATTCAGAATGAGCTTCATACTTCTGTTCCGATTCCCGGTAGGAAACGGAATGATTCCGGCGGTAAAGGAACAATTTCCAATTGAAATAAACAAGGAAAGCAGGAAATACTTATCGAAGTTTCCCAGTTTTCTGTAAAAAATCAGTTAAATTACAACACCAGACACGACAAAAACATCTCTCTTATCCTGAAAGCTAGATTTTGTCTCAAAAAGTCATGTCAATAAATATTGTATTCCTGTAATAATATGGTATATCAGTGGAAAAGCTCTTTGTATTGATTAAAAAGCTTTCACTTTTTTTGTTTGAAGACATAATTCCCCTACCCATATCTCAATATAGGGGAATCTCATTACTAAATCTAAGAATAGAGGGAAGGAAGAGCTAAGAATTGTCTGCCTTTTTAAAATGGAAGATGATTTTTATCTGTCCAATCTATGGTTATGATAGCGCCTGTTCCGTTTCCTACCGGGAATCGGAACATTCCAAACAAAACAGACAATAATCTACATAAAAAGCAAGCGCTATGTTAACACTCAGAACAAAACTCGCCCTGGCAGTACTGCACGACATACAGTATAAGGATTACCAGTTGAGTACTTCCCTTAATCCTTCGCCTTCCGAAATTACGTACCTGCTGCAAAAGCTATCAAAAGGACGCCTGATAGCACTGATAGAAAATCGACCGGATAATCAGTCTGATAACCGCCCGGAATCCTACCGCCTTGCCTGTGCATATCATCAAATCAACCTCCTTTCCATTCTTGAAGCATTGGGAGAAGGCGTTTACTTCAACCGCCCCAGTGACGAAAAATTCTATTCCTGCTATGGGACGACAGCCCGCAAACTGGGCATTGTCAATCAGATGACACGCCTTTATCTGACGGAAATTTCCATAGCGGAACTTCCCGTGAGCGAATGCCTTATCGAGAACTCCATCCCCCATATCTAAACTGTGCAATAAATCCGAATTGCCATGAAACGACTTTATTTGCTGTTCCTGCTGCTCAGTCTGATGAGTACCGCTGCCTTTGCCCAACGCGTGGCATTGCGCACCGACCTGCTATTGTGGGGAACTACCACACCCAACGCAGGAGTGGAAACCAGCATCAGCCGTCATTTTACAATGGCACTGAACGGGGCTTATAACGCCTGGAAGTTCGGCAATGATATGAAACTGAATCTCTACCTGATACAACCGGAATTACGCTACTGGCCTTGCCGCAAGTTCGAAGGACACTTCCTGGGAGTGCACGGACATTACGCTTACTACAACGTAGGACAGATTCCTTTCTTTTCGGGTATGGAAGACATTATTTACCGGGGCGACCTGTATGGCGGAGGTATCACTTACGGTTATCACTGGGTGCTGGGCGACCGCTTCTCGATAGAAGCCGTAATTGGCGGCGGATATGCCCGCATGGAATATGATAAATACCGGTGCGCGGGCTGCGGCGAGCGCATGGGACATTATAAAAGGAATTATTTCGGGCCTACACGGGCCGGTGTGTCACTCATTTATTTCATCCGATGAAAGTTATGGTAATCCTCTGTTGCATACTATGGTTCTGCACCTCCTGCACGTTCGAATTTGACGAACCGGGAGTGTGTCCCTACAATGTACGGCTGAATTACCGCTATGCCGGCAGGCCCGACGCCGGACAACTCTCCATGTATGTGGACAACATCCACCAGTTCCTTTTCGATGCGGACGGAGTGTTGAAGGACATCCGGTTACTGAAAGGTGACAGTCTGGAGTATTGGCAGGGAGAGTTAGCTCCCGGACGATATACCCTCGTGGCATGGGGAAACTGGGGATATGAAAGCGATGTAGTACCCGCACCCCAACCCGGCGTGACGCAAATCCGTGAACTGGCAATGACTTCGGCTACGGGAACACCCACAGGGACATCCACAAGCGAATATCGACCGAATACCGAAAGGCTATACTATGGATATAGCACGTTTGAGATTCCCGCTACGGGAAATTCAGTGAACCGAACCATCTACCTGACCCACTGTCACGCCGTCCTCCGGATTACCGTACATTGGGAAGACGGATATTATCCGGCGAAAGGAACGGGAGGCTATACATTCCGCCTGCGGGGCGTGCCTTGCGAATACGGCTTTCCGGCAGGTTACGACATACCGCTGGCCGGTGGTGACGGAGCTTTCACATTTCCCTCCATAGGCAGCCCGGTAATATGGCATCAGGCCAAGGCGGCGATGAACTATAACGATGAACTGACGGGAGAATTGGTAACGTATCGCCTGACATCAGGATCACATCCGTTGCTGAGTATCTACCGGGGTAATGAGCGGATTATGAAGGAGATTGACTTGCAACTGTTCTTTCGTAAACTGCCTGTCAGTCTGGATGAAAACACGGAACAGGAGTTTGATCTGCTGGTAACCATCGGGCAGAAGATTGTAGTGACACAGCTCAATTCGTCGGACTGGGCGGAAGGCGGAGGACTGGGATAAGAAGGCAATTAAAAATTAATAATTAAAAATTAAAGAGGCTGGATGAAAAGGATGAAGAAAATAATAGGATGTCTGGTTGGGGTACTGCTGACTGTGGAAGCATGGGCAGGCGGAACTTTAACACTCGGTTCGCATGTCTTTACGCAGGGAGACAGTCTTCACATAGAACTGCTGCTCAATCTGAGTGATGCAAAAGCGGGGAATGCGGAGGCTTATCTGTTCACTCCCGTGCTTCGTGGCGCAGGGCGTCTGCAAGAGCTGCCCGCTGTGGTAGTGAGCGGACGTCGCCGTGTCCGTGCCGACCACAGGCGGCAGGCACTTCAACCGTCTCCCGGCTATTTGCCTCCTTACCGTACGCTTTATGACAGAAACCGGAAAGACAGCATTATTTATAAGGTGTCCGTTGCCTATAGCCCATGGATGGAACACGCTTCATTGGTGCTGATGCGCGAACGCGGGGATTGCTGCCGGATGAAGATGCTCGGAGTAGAGCCGGTGATAACCGATCTTGCCCTGACAAGCCCTTTCCATGTTCCGCAGGGACAGATATCAGTTTCACAGGTGCAAATGGCCGTTTCACAAGGACAGGCTGTAAATCTGCCGGAGCAGACGGCAATCCCGCAGGCAGTTACAGAAAGACATGAAAATGCCGCCAACCGGCAAGAAACCCAAAGCAGGCCGGACTGTATGCCCTGTGCTGAGTGTACAGCCATGGTGACTTACCTCACTCCTGATATGGAAACTCAGAAACACCGTTCGGAAAGCGCCACCTTATATATAGACTACCCTACCGGAGTTTATGACGTCCGCCGCGAATTCCACAACAACCGACCCGAATTAGAGAAACTGGACAGGCTGATGCGCCCACTTACCAAGGGGAATCTGGCAAATATTTCGAGTATCTCCATCTGCGGTTACGCTTCGCCCGACGGGATATATAAGGATAATGAAATACTGGCTTCCAACCGCGCACGCTGCTTCAAGGAGTATATGCGTGCCACGTATGCACCCGGGCGCGATCTTTATAAAGTTTCTTCCGTACCCGAAGACTGGGATGGATTGGTGGAACTTCTGCAACGCCGCCCCATGAATCACGGTGACGAAGTATTGTCTCTCATTGCCCGAACCGGCATTTTTGAAGGACGCGAAAAACAATTGATGGATATGCACGGAGGAACCGTATATCGGGAACTTCTGAAAAACTATTTTCCGCAGTTGAGACGTATCCGTATCACGGTAGGTTATGAGGCCCGCGCTTTCAATATCGAAGAGGCGGCAAGTCTGATATATACCCATCCCCGCCTGCTATCATTGCAGGAGATGTACCGGGTAGCCGCATTCTATCGCCCCGGCACGGAGCAATACCGTGAAATTTATGAGATAGCCGCCTACCACTTTCCGGACGACGTGCTGGCCAATATCAATGCGGCTTCGGCGGTAATCATGGCAGGTGATCCGGTTAGCGCACGGCAATATCTGAACAAGGTGGCCGATGACCCGCGTGCATGGAATGATTTTGGTGTGCTGGCCTATCTGGAAGGTGACCGGAAGAAAGCGGAAAAATGGTTTCGCAAGGCACTGGGCATAGAGCCGGAAAAGGCGAGGAAGAACCTGAAGAAGATGAAATACGAGGAATGAAGAAATGAAAATAAGTAATAACCGCATAAAAGTAACAAGCATGAAAGCATTAGCTGAATTCTTTCTGTACTTCTCATTGGTGATACTGTCCTGCCTGACGGCAGGTTGCACCTCGGAGGTAGATATAATAGGCGGCACTCCCGAAACACCGGAGAACCCGCAGGCCAATGACCCCAACCGCCGTTCGGTGGTAATCTCTTTGCAAAACAAGCTGATCCTTGTAAACGGTACACCTGAAAGCCGGACTATCACCCGCGACGGTATAGCTGAGGAGGACGAAAACCGCATTGAAAGTTTCGATATTTATGCTTTCGGCAGTGACAAGGAGGAAGGGCCTTATACCTTTCAGGAACGTTTCTCCTACCGTTCGGATGCCGGAACCCTGCCCGCGGGTACTTCCCCTCTCGAACTGAAAGCGGACGAGGCCGCCGGGAAAGTAAATGTGGTATTCTACCCCCGCAAAGGTTTATTCACCAAGTTTTATTGCGTAGCCAATCAAACCGAAATGGATGATGCCGCAGGAAATACATACACGAATTATACCCCGTTACAGCAAAGTTCACAACCACAGTCCAGCGTACCCGGAGACATGGTAACGAGCCCCGGAACACCTACTGAAAGTGATTTCGTGAAACTGAATACCCCGCTATTAAATTCCACCGGCTTTAATGCCGATATACTGCTTGCCCCTCTGCCCATGTCCGGTGCCAACAGTCAGCCCACCGACTTGCGCGAATACAGTATGGGAACTTACGTGCGACTGAATGTTTCACTCACTCGCGCCGTGGCACGCTTCGATATAGTAAACGATGCTACGAAGTCTCATTTTACCATCACAGATATCAGTATGGGAAACGGAAGACAGGGTGTAACACTGTTCCCCATTCGTCCGACAGGAGATGTTCCTGCCACAAACGGCCAACTGATTACATACCCTTACCGCCTTTTCGACGGACTGAACGCCAATGCAGGAACTACCACCAAAGCTTTCTATTGCTACCCATGTAAAGCCATAGATGCAGGATTTTTGATTTTGAAAGGACTGTATGCCATGAACCTGACGGATGAAAAGAAAGAGGTATCTTATCGCATCCCTTTCGAACGTGTGACCGATGGTGACGGAAGCCTAATCGAGATAAACCACAATCACCGCTACACGGTGCAGATAACCGAAGCCGACCCTTTTGAACTGACGGCTAATATCCGTCTGGTGGATTGGGAGACAGGAGACTATATAGATGATTACGAACCCGACAACGGATTGGAGACAATTGCGGTAGCTGATTTGCTGCCTGTGGGTGAAACCACTTACGACATCAGCACCAATATTGTGACACTGGCGCTCAAAACCGGAAGTAGCTTTACGGTTTCCACAGGTTCCAATGCCGGGGTAAATGCACAACTGACTTATAACGGTAACAGCCCTACTGACGGCTGGTTGAAATTGGAAGAAGTCCCCGTCACCACAACACGAACAGGAGCCACGCAACAAGTGAAGTACAAAATTTCTTTCAATGAAAGTTACACAGGTAGCAGTTATCCTCGCGGCATTCTGCACCTGACAGATAAAGCAGGGGGCAGTGAAGAAGTGATATTAATAGATACGACCTTTGGTACTCCTGTCGTAGAACCCACAGGCGGAACAATGAATCCCGACGGAGTAAATAAATGGGATGCAACGGACAATATACTCTATCTGGTACAAGTTATCGGCACCAATACATCTACAGGCACGATAAATATCACTTCTATTGGCGGCAGCAAAGTGGAACTTCCAGCCCATTCGGGCATTACCGTTAATCCTACTTCAAGTGTAAATACTACACAAGAATATACTTTCCAATGGGCAAGCACGGATGCTACCGACTTGACGGAAAAAGAAATTACCGTAGCTATAAAAAATCATTCGGACGAGACTAAAGTTGAGAATATCAAAGTGAAATTACTACCTAACCGAATCAATAATCTGGCACTTTCAAACGAAGGTAGCGGTATCTCGCTCTCATCTGTTACAGCCACCACAGCCACGCTAACTATGCCTATCATCAAGGACAAGCAATTCACCCTAACGATGGATAATTATAGTAAACCTACCATAAGCAGATCCCCGTCATGGCTGGAGAACATTACACCAGTGTCTACACGTAGCACACCGGAAAATAAAACAGTAAGTTTCACTTTCAAACTAAAGGAAGACGCAACAAGTTTTGATGATACGCAAATCGTGTTCACTAATGCAACGGGAGGTACGAGTATGACGATGAATATTGCGAGAGAATTCCAAACGCCCACCATTGAGGTAGTCAGTACAGATCCTTCTGTTAATTCGTATATATCAAATAACAAATCACTGAACTTGTATCAGTTGAAATCGTCTTATTATTCTACAGTAACGTTGAAAGTATACTCTTTAGGAGGAAGTGTATTACAATTACCCGGAGGAGTAGAAGCTGACTTTGCAGAATCTAATACGAAAGAGCATAATTATGTAATAAAATACAAAACAAGCAGCTTATCACTCAGTGATGTGAACAGTGGAACACTCTATGTAAAAAACTTATCAGATGAAACGAAAAGAGAAGCAATTGCGGTTACTTTTAAATCATCATTGCCTACGGTAACTTCAAATCGGGATGGACAAGGTATTACTTATAACTGCACGACTAGTGACATAGATATTTATATTAAAGAGAATATAGGAACAGCTGGTGAAACCGGATTTACATTCATTTTCACATCTCCAGTTGGCTATAATTTCACATCTATATCAGAATCAAATGCACAAAATTTTACACAAGTCAGTACAGGAAGTCAAAGTGGAAGCAACGGTAATATAAAAAATCCATTTACTCTTTTATTCAAGAATTCAGCGACATTTAGTAATTCCCCCAATCTATACTATTACAAATTCACAGCAAAAGATAATCGCTTCCCCGACTATCAAATAGACTTATATATGCAAATCCCTGTACTCAAAGGCAAAACTCCTTGTAAATTAAATGGGCTTTGGGCGATACCTTATACTGGTACATGGACACAAGCAGTAAATGCAGGAAATAGTGCAGGAGACAGCTGGCGACTTGCCAGTATGTGGGACTATCGCGTACTGGTAGGATGGACTGGAAGCAGCTATAATAATGTTGATGATTATACACGACGCACATTTAACGCCGATGAAAACTATGTCAAAAAGGCTTTCATACTTGACAAACGTCATTGGAGTTCGGAAACTGTAGCGGATGATGGTTCTGGTGAATACGCCAGAGTGCTGGATGTTTATACTTCAACTGCAGGAGCGTATGGACGTCCGCTTAAAATAGAGCAACAAGCTTATGTACTTGTCCATAACTAAAGAATAACTTGACCCTATTGATATGCCTGTTCAAGCGGATTTGTAATCCGCTTGCCTCTAATATTAGGATTTAGAATCCTTCGTTCTTTGACATGTTGGAATGATTTTTAATTCAAGTTTCGCAAGTAGTCTGAAAGCCTTTCGGGCTACTTGCGAAGCCTGAATTTTAGTAAGTACAAATTATATAGATTGCTCTATTTTCATAGTATGAACAAATAATGAAGTGGTACTTATGTTACAATGCCCGCTGTACCATCTTTTTTCCCCTTTTCTTTGTTACTTCTTCAATAATCAGTTACTTTTGTTCTATTCTTTTCGGAATGACTCATAAAATACACATCCTCATGGAAGAAAATATAAAAGAAATCCCTTACGGCGTCTCCAACTTCGTCACAGTAGTGGAGCAAAACCAGTATTATGTAGACAAGACTATGTATCTACCCTTACTGGAGAAGCAGCCTCGTAGCCTGTTCTTCATCCGTCCCCGGCGCTTCGGTAAAAGCATCTTCCTGAGTATGCTGCGGGCCTACTACGACATCGCGCAGAAGCCTAAGTTCGAGGCACGGTTCGGTAACCTGTGGGTGGGCAAGCACCCTACGCCCTTGCAGGGCGCCTACCAGATTCTGTCTCTCGACTTTTCCCGCGTCAGCGGACAAGCGGACAGGCTGGCTATAAATTTCAACAACTACTGTTGCGGTGCTTTGGACGACTTCGCGTTCGTTTACGAAGCTTATTACTACCCCGGCTTTAAGCAGGAAATGAAAGAGCAGCCCGATGCCATCACCAAAATCAACTTTCTGGATAGACAGGCCCGGAATTGCGGCGCCCGTCTCTACCTCATCATCGACGAATATGATAACTTCACCAATGTAGTGCTCAACGAGCAGGGTGACGAGGCTTATCACTCGCTCACCCACGCCAGCGGCTTCTACCGTGATGTATTCAAGATGTTCAAGGGCATGTTCGAGCGCATCTTCATGACCGGCGTCAGCCCCGTCACGCTCGATGACCTCACCAGCGGATTCAACATCGGCTGGAACATCAGTACCGAACCGGAATTCAACCGAATGTTGGGATTCAGCGAAGAAGACGTGCGCCAAATGTTGCAGTACTATAAGGATGCCGGACAGCACAATGGAGACATCGAAGCGATGATTGCCGATATGAAGCCTTGGTACGACAACTATTGCTTTGCCAAAGACCGTTTGGACAGCGACCCCAAGATGTTCAACTGCGACATGGTTCTCTACTACCTGCAGCACTACATTAATGGAGGCAAAGCGCCCGAACAGATGATTGATCCCAACACCCGCACGGATTACAACAAGATGAAGAAGCTCATCCAACTGGA
>ENA-USYP01001671-USYP01001671.1-human-gut-metagenome-genome-assembly--contig:-NODE-1671-length-16040-cov-5.517071_pt1 | contig 16040 bp, 8 predicted proteins | sample MGYA00250065_ERZ773512 | MGnify/ENA primary metagenome ERZ773512 (study PRJEB29103, sample SAMN06112003) | human gut metagenome | biome: human gut; feature: ankylosing spondylitis patient; material... | reverse complement strand
TTCCCATCTCCCATTTTTGCAGTGAAAGAAAAAGGTACTCCGCTAAGCGTTTTTCGATGAAAATCAATATAAAGCTCCCCATCCTTGTACCGGGGTGTAGCAGTCCATCCAAGCTGGATGGCAATAGCAAATACGTTTGTAGTCATACACTTATCTTTAATTATCTGTTAGATACCTGCCTTATCCGTGTATGGACAAGGCAGGTTGTTTTCACTTTACACTATCACTCAATAGCCCATTCTTGCAAGGAACTCCTGCAGCCGGCTGTCGCGCAGTTTCTTCAGCGGTGTCGGCTGGAAGTCTTCCTGCTGACGGACCTGCAGCTTGCCGAAGCCCTGTCTGGTCAAGTCCAGTTCGATTTCAGAAAGCTCATTCAGGGAGATATAGCCATACTCATCCTCCATCAGTCCGATGACGATACCGAACAGAATGGTGTCGTTTCCTTCTTTTTCACCTTCAAGGATGAACCACCGCACTCCACCGAGCGCAAAGATGGCACGGCAAATAGCGTCTTTTCCCTTGCCGTCCTGGGAATAGAGAGGATAGCCTTTTAAGGCTTCCTCCAACTGTGTTGTCATAAGTCTGCACATTATTATATTATTTAGAGGTTGGAAATTCGGGGTCGAAAATAAAGTCACACTCGATGAGCCTTTGATAGGCTTCTGCGGACAGCCGTGATGCCCACTCGTTGCGGTCATCGTATCTTCCCTGCTGATAGTTGTATGCCAGCTGCTTCATGAAGCCAAGAAATACCTTGAACATCTGCTGTTGCAGATAGCGGTGCGCCTTGGTCAGTTCCCTGCCAGTCTGGTCAGGTGAGCACATACTGCCATTTACAAAATCTGCAAATTCCTTAGCAAAAGCCTTGTCACGTTCGGAGATGGTAGTTCCGGATAATTCGGGATAATCCATAGTCAAAACAATTTAGATGGTTGCGATTCCGATTCTTTTCCCTCTTGTGAAGCCCTTTAGAGCTTCTTGGTCGGGAAAACCGTTTTTTCGTGCCTCCTTACACTGCGGACACCAGGGGGAATAAGGCAAGTGTGAGGACAGAGAACTTTACGGAATACCCAATTTGGCACAAATTGTGGAAGGCTGCCGGAAAGTCCTCCGTCCGAAAGCGTCAGCGGCACTTGACGTTTCTCCCGTCCGCAGTACCTTTGCACGTATAAAACGAGTTGGACCAAGAAGCTCCAACGGTTTTCAAGACTTTCCCGACTAGGATTCCAAGGGAAAGAATTAGTTCTAACAGGTCATCTCAAATATATTCCTCAGAAAGTCCGCGTAACCCAGTATTCTGACCATCTTGAAGATGAGCTGCCCGAAAACCATTGCCGTTGTGAGAACCTACAAAGTGAAGCGAAGTGGAGCCTTGCAGGTTCTCTCTATGGCAACGGACTGGAGTTTCCACTTGTAACCCAATCCTATCAGCCGTGCTTTGCTTGGTGTCACTGACACGGAGCAAACCGGATGGAACATCCTCCCCAAAAGGTCGTCACTTCCGGCATCGCATGAAATACGATAAGTCGGAAGTGGTGGCCAACATCTGTGAGCTAACCGCCTAAACCAATCGATGGCTCTACTTCCGCAAGCGTCAGCCTGCGTTCGGTATAGCCATCATGCAAATCACCGTTTGAAGACCAGCTGCCTAACCTCATTGACATTGTGAGAAACAGCTGAGTGGAGCGAAGTGAAACCCTGCTGCTTCTCTCTGTGGCAATGGACTGGAGTTCCCACTTGTAGCCAAAGCCAATCAACCGAGCTTTGCTTGGTGTTGATGACACGGAGCAAACCGGATGACGCATCCTCCCCAAAAGGTCGTCACTTTCGGCATCGCATGAAATACGATAGGTCGGAAGTGGTAACCAACATCTGTGAGCTAACCGTATAAACCATTCGATGGCTCTACTTCCGCAAGCGTCAGCCTGCGTTCGGTAGAGCCATCGAGCAAGTTATCATTTGTAGATATGTTTTCCAACCTCATTGACACTGTGAGAAACAGCTGAGTAGAGCGAAGTGTAACCCTGCTGCTTCTCTCTGTGGCAATGAACTGAATCTTTCATTTGTAGCAAAAGCCCTATCAGACGAGCTTTGCTTGGTATTGCAAATACGGAGTAAACCGGATGGCATATTCTTCCCAAAAGGTCGTCACTTCCGGCATCGCATACAATACGATTAGTCGGAAGTGGTGACCAACATTTAAGAGCAAATTGCAAAAAGCAATACTACAGTTATAACTATGTTGTATAACAGCAGAATTGCCTTTAATAATAATGAAGCACAGTTACTTTTTATTATCTATCGGTCTGTATGCATTGAAGTCATTGCTGACTGATGTCATTCGGATTGGAAATTTCAACAGAAGTTAGTTCACTACTTGTTTTATAATTCCCAATCAAATCACCCCGAAAAACTTTCTCAGCTTCCAGCCTCTTACCCTTTTCTATCTTGTGTATGAGAAGAATATCGTTTGGAAGAAGACTGCTATTCGAAGCTTGGATGACTTCCAATGCCTTTTCTTCATGAAACATGATCACCTTGAATCTGACCACACGATCCATGTACTTGACGTATATTTCCGTATTTACAACCAAGGACTTTACATACACTGCCGTATCTTGAAATCCCCATATACTATCTACAGAACGAGCCAGTAGGTAAGCATCCCATGTAGAGTAACCTAAGTACAATGCAATGGTATTGAGCGTATAGGAATTTGTGCGATGGTCATCATCAATATACCCCAACAATCTTTTTAGCGTGGTTATGCCGATAGAACGTTGTGTTACCTCCAATATCAGTTTTGCCAACACTTCAAAATCTTTAGCCTGATCAAAAAGAAGGCCGGATTTTGATTTAATATCGTCAATGACTATGTTGCTCAGTATCATTATAATTCCACTTTTATGAATGAATAATTATCATCCATGTCAGAAGCCATGTCATTCAAACACTTCAGATTGGTATTGTCACTTGACGCCATATATTCCTCTACGGGAAGCTGTTTATGAAAACCATCTGAACACAATAAGAATACATCGTTCTTCTGGGCAGATACCACTTTAATAGGAATTTCATCTTTAAGTTCATCACCCATGACGGCGCGAGTTACTATTGCTCCATATTTCTCATAAATCGAGGGCGTTATATTCACTTTAGCAGACAGCTGCTGCACGATGGAATGATCTGTTGTACAGGTCATCATCTCGCCATCACTGTATTTATATACTCTACTATCACCCAACCAAGCAATATATGCCCGGCTATTGAGTATCAAAAGGACAGCAATAACAGTTCCCATCTTTTTTCCACCCAATTCCATTCGTTTAACCATAAGGGCATCGTTGGCAAAAGCGATTGACTCCCTTATTAAATCTTCCGGAGAGTAATTTGTCATATTTTTCTCTATAAAACTCACAATTTTGGTAGCCACGGTCTGAGCGGCTATCTCACCATGTGAGTAGCCACCCATACCATCAGCTAAAACAAATATTGCAGAGTCAGCAGACAGTGACCGATGGATTACATAATCCTGATTCACTGTTCTGCTTCCTTTATTTGAATATTCTGTTATGTTCATTCTTTTACAGCTTGTATCGTATCACCACCATGTTTTGTTACACGTGGACGAATACTGATTTTTATAGGACGCTGGGTTATTGCCTTATCAGTAGCTTTGTTTGCCCACAGATATGCTTCACCAGAACCCAATGCAGCCATTTCTGTGGCTGTTAAGGTCTGCAGCGGAGTTATCGCTTTCTGAACATGCTTAACCCAGGCTGGTGAACTGAATCGGTGCATCACAACCATGGAACTTAGTTCTATAATTTCCGTAGGTAAGCTCATCGGATCCTGGCTTGCAATCATGATGGAAACGCCCTTATGACGCATCTCTCGGATTGCGGTCGTAATAGAATCCACCAGTTCCTTGTTGTTCATGTATTTATGCGCTTCATCAAAGACGATGAACTTATTGAAAGCCTTTCCGTCCACCGTCATCACACTTGAGAAGATATTAAGCATGACAACAAACAGACCAAGAGCTTCCTCTTTTTCAATAAACTCGTCACGCAAATCGACTATAATCAATCTTCCCGGACGGAGATATTGCTGCAGCTTACAGCCGTCAGAAATATACTCCTCTGCAAAATCCAATTTTGTATTGGCTAATGCCCTCTGAGAAGTAGAAAGGTGGTCGCTGCTTGCAACACCTTGGCGAATATTTGCCAACGACATATTGTAGCGACATGCTTTCATGATTTGTTTGAGTTCTTTGATATAAGCAGAGTCATTGCCTAAAGCAGCCAAAAGGAACAACCAGTCTCGTACAGCCAGCTCAGAAGAATCAAAACCGATGGCATGTACCTCCAAGTCCGGATATTGAGCCTTGCGTAATTTCACTTGTGCTTCGGGGGCAAGGAGGATAACATCCTTGACAGAGTGGGCTTCAGCACCATATTCAGCCTTTAACTTAGCCAACTGACCAGCTTCATCATTAGGATATACCATCGACGTGAACTCGGGGGCATAATCCATGCTTTCACTGTAGTGGAAAATAACCCCGGCCATAGGAGCAGGCAGTTTGTTTACCTTGGAATACTGTTTCAGAACCATTTCTGTGACAGAACCGATGGTATAACTCTTACCAGCACCTTGTACGCCAAACAAGCTGATTGTATTGCACTCGTTCAAGTCCATACCAATCACGCGCCCATTCGAAACCATTTTTCCTAATACACCGAATTGGGGAGAATCACTGTTTTTCCCAACGATGACATCTACCAGAGGTTCCTGATAATTCGGAACGGTTTCAGGCTGGTGAACCGGTACATCTACAGGGTCAGCCGGTAATGAATGATTATCTCCTGTACCATTTTCTTCAGTGCCTGCATTGGCCTCAGGAACTTTGGGTTCGGTATGTACGGAATCAACAGCAGGAAGTTGTTCTTCAGATTCAGGACCGGTTTCTACAGTTGCTGTTTGTGAATTGTCTGACTCTTCTTCCGGATGGTCAAAGATTACAGAATTGTTTTCAGTTTTCACCTTAGCTGAATTTTCAGTCTTCGGCACAACAGGATTGGCTTCCGGTTCCTTCGGAACAATCACTTCATAATCCGTGTCAATATGCGTTGATACTTCAACGGGCTGAACAGGTTTTGGCTGAGCTTCCATACCTGTTGTAGCTACACTGAATGTCGGCTCAAAGAAATTGACAAAGTCATTGTCTTGAGCTTCCAGAATTTGAGTCTTCAAGTCACTACTGTCATCGAGAATCTGTTCAATGACCGGATTACCCATCGTGTAGATTAGCGTATCACCATAGAAATCCTTCTTTTGACGTTCAGTTTGCATGAAATCAAAGATCACGCCAAGCCGTTTGAAACGGACGGAATAACCATCAGAGAGTTTGCTCAAAAATACCTTGTATTCATGAGCCTTATCCGGATTAAGTTGTCCATATCGTAACGAGCGATTGATGTAAAATTCCAGGAGCGACTTTAATTCCAGCACTTTCAGTTCACGGTCAAGTCGGTCATGGCCATCCACCGCAATTTCAAAATGGGAGCGAAGTGCCAGGATGGTATTTTCAATCTGGTTGACAATCTTCATGTGCAGTTCATCAGCCTGATAATAGGCATTTCTGCATTTTATCTCAACCACATTAAATAAGATTTCCTTGCGCTTAACATCAATCTTGACAACAAGATTATCTGCACGTTCTTGGTTTTCGCTATCCAAATCAACGAATAACTCTTTATGCAGATCAATCGGAATCATGATTGATTCTGTCGTGATACCCTTCTTTTCCAGGAAGCGTTTGGTCAAGGTGGTACCTATAACTTCAAATCCTTTCCGGGATGTTGTATTGACTTGCATAATCAACGAGCTGCTCACGGAACGGACATCCTCCAGAATTTGCTTGAAGTTCTCCTTGTCTTCAATATCAATTCCATACTGTTTGAAAAGCGGAACCATCAAGGACGCAATTTCGCTGGTCGGTTTCGTGGTCAGGTAAGAAGATATACCTGTCGCTTCATCATTCGGGACATAATCCAACAGATACGGGACATCGGAATCACCGCAGGGAAGATCATAGAATTCAGGTCCCATATTCTTGTCGAACGTAATCACCCAATCGCTGCTGTCATGAATGAACGACAGCAACATCATATCACTCTCCTTCAAACGGAGTGTTGTTGCCGGTACAGATTCTTCGATGGTAGAAGAAAGCATTTTACCAATCACTTCCTGTAAACGGGCAAACAAGCTAACTTCCAAATTTGCCGATTCTGACACTGGGTTCGGCAAGCTCTTGTTGGAATAATAGCGATTCCAAACGAATGTTTTACCAATCGGCTTCGCTTCTACTATATCCCTGCAAATGGTACCATTCAAGAAGAAGGAGCGGCTCAGCTCACTTGGGCGAGAGGGCTCTGTACTTACAATAAACGGATTTACCAGAAAAGACAGATGAGCTTGATAGTCATCATGCTTGTTGATAAAGTCACTTGTCTTATTTAAAGAAAAGCGAAGTTTGGGGAACAAGCGGTTAGCAGAAGCTTGTGAAAACACTTCCGCATCGTTGGCAACAGCCGATTCCGGGTCAAGCAAATCCTTGAAAGATTCGCCAGACTGCAACATGTTTTCATCAGTAAACAGTCTGATTTCATAGGTCAGTTCGTGCCCGATTCCAATCTTTTCCAAGCGTACCAATGCTTCTGCAAATGTTGCAGCATCTCCTGCATTAAACAAGTTGATAACCAATTTGTCCGTATAGGGATGAGATACGCTGTAGTTGAACAGATGGCGTACCACCAGGTCCAGATTCACATCACTATCAATGCGCTTTTCCCTTGCCACATTCAGCAGCATGGAAACGTAGGATTTCAACTGACGATTGCCTGAAGAAAAAGCCTCTTCTGACTGGGTCGGTTGTGCATAAGCGCCCCAGCCAAATGTCAGTTCACCGATGTACTGATAGGCTTCCTTCAGCGGGTCATCACTCAATACGATAGGCGCTACATTCATCGGTATTTGACCTTGGAAAAGCTTGTCCAATTTCCGATACCATGCTTTTCTATACTTTGGATTCTCAATGGTACGCTCTTCCCAGTCTTGATACAGTTCATAGAGATTTACAATCCAAGCCAGTCGCAACGGGTGCAAGGGACTGATCATCTTAACCTTGGTCTTACTGCCATCAGGCATTTCTACCGACAATAGGACTGTATCAATATTTTGAAGTTTGACGACAGCTTCCGTGCTCAGGTCTTTCTCCAATTCTTCTCTGAGCCAAGCATCATACTCAGACAGATAAGCTTTAATCAAGCCCAAATTGCTGGTGAAATCCAATGTACTGGTCAAACCGGTTTCGTCTTCTGCTGACTCTCTGATGATAGCAAAGAGGTCTTCTCTCAATGCTCCCAATTCGTTTGGAATATGAATATCAGACACAGGAACGAACAACGGTTCACGAACGGCAGTATCATTCGGATTCATCAAATAAGCATCTGTAGGATTACCGCCGAGCAAAGCCTCGATGTAACCAAAATCATTCGCATTTTTCAAGAAGGTGGATTCGAGTTGGATCAACTTCTTTGACATTTGAATTTGGTAAGCATAAGCCGCTCCAAAATCAAAATGATAGGTGTTGTTGAGATTACCATCGACCCACCGATTGCGATCAACGCCATCAGTTGGAATCTCTAGGTCTTCATTTTTAGCCAAATGAGCCGAGCGATAGAGTATGATGGCCTGTGTGTAGCTGTTGACTTTGGCACGTTTGTCAATCTGACCTTCGGGCACTTCTCCATCGTTCACAATGGTAAATACAGCAGATTCGTTACAGTAAGCAACATGGTGTTCCAAGCGATACTGTTCCATCTGAAGGTTGGGATTCTCTTTCTTGGCTTCTTCCCAAGCTGCCTGTACCTGGTCCTCCTTGAACATTTTCTTTTGCTCAAGCACAATGCCATTCTCATCTAAAGCTCGCACACGAAGCAGATAGTCACCTTCGTCAAACATGCCGTCTGCAATGTTCACTGACATCTTGCGTGTAGCACGTTTGTTGGTTCCTACCTTGGCTTTTTTGATTACACCCACCTCTGAAAAGTCGTCGATGTCAACTAAAGCAATTTCGAAAGAAACAATGGCAGGGTTATCTTTAGGCGCAGGGTCGGTTGTAATGGTGAAGGAAACTTTTGATTTTTTCTCCGACAAGATGTTCAGGACAAAATTCCCTTCTTCATCCTTGACCAATTCTTTCTTAGAATCCTTACCTGTATTCAAGTCCACCATGACCTTTACAGGTCCGGAAGAACCTATTTCAAGCCAAGGCATCTTTGCATAATTAAATTCCGGATGTTTGCAAAGAATACACTCAAACAGCGAGTTGGCATCGTTCAAAGAATCATCAGAAGTCAAGAAGGTCATGAGCGCACGCTGAATGGTTCCTCTTTCAATCGGAAGAGAAGCTATACGGTCAGCTGCAGTCAAAGAAAAATCAGCAAGAATGGCCGATGCTTTTTCTTTGTTCAGCATAAAGCGTCTGCGGACAGCATTCTCTTCTTTGAAAAGTTCACTGTCCGGCCACATGCCAAATACGAACAACCCATTTCCCCAAGCCTCACTTGAATACTGGTTCAGTTCAAGGTACAGGATATAGGAAATAAGATCACTCATGTAGGCATGCACTTCATCTCTTAACAGTTCGAAGATTTGGGACCAGTTCGACCTCTTTTCTTCGGGCATCTCATCCATCAATTTATAGATAAAGGAATTCTGAAGGTCTGATGCCGACAAGTTTTGGAACGTAGCGTCACCATAGGAGTCTTCAGCCGATGTTCTACTGTTGGTCGGGACCAAAATCAATACCGCTTTGGACGGGTCATTTCTCAATTCAATGAGTTTCGTTGCATGGATATATTCATCCCCTTTTTCCTCTTCCGAGAGGATGAATACAGACAGATTCTCATTGATAGGACGCAACAAAGGAAGCAATACACGAAGTTCCTTCAGAGCAAGACCGGTTATCTTCATACAGTGCCCTGGGCGAACCTGCTTCAGTTTTGGTGCATATACTTCAACGACGTGTTGAATAAAACGTTCGTAATATAGTGTTCTAATTTCTTCCATTGTTTACAATTTATAGCGTGGACGAATCTTCTGTAGAATACAAGCATCACTCATGTCCGTATAGAAACCAATCTGACGAAGTTTGTCTTTGAAAGCTTCTACATTCGTTCGAAATGCTTCATTCATTTCTACATCAGCGTTTGCAAAACGCTCTTCATTGACACCATTGATAATTAACCCATAGCGATTTCTTATTTCCTGAATCAATTCATCGATGGATAAGGAACGGGTTTCATAACTTCCATCTGTCTTTTCTTTCAGTACCAACAGCTGAACCAGTGTTTCCAACAGTTTGGAACCCAATGCACCCCGTCTGGGATGGCGACGAGAACGGCTATCGGCCAGCAGTTTGGATGGAGAGTTCTTCATTGTAACCGCATCCAGGAAATCATGCAAATAGCGATATTGATAATTACCCAAGTTTGATTTTTCCAAAACATGAACCAGCATATCGAAGTAATCTTCTTCAGGGAAAAGTTCCAGCATTTCCCTAAAGTCTTCCTTGTCAAATTCCTTCTCGTCAGAATTGGGAAGATCCTTGCGTATTCCATTCAGTACCGATTCATAAAAACCATCTGACTTGTTGTTATCTTCTTTCAATATTCTCAAGGCTTCATCAATGGAGCAGTCTTTTCGGTCTTGGATGATATCGGCCATATAAGTTGCCCGAATGTACTTGCCTATGCTATTCTGAAGTCTTTCGACATCCTTACAAGCATAAGTGGAAACAATACTATCCAAGTCATCAGTCACATCCAAAAGCATCGACCAGTCATCAACGACCTGACGGGAACCGGCATCAACCATTTTGGGCAACAGATAAATCACCTTCATGGCATACAAAGCCAAATGAAAGCCACAGAGGATTCTCAAATAGTCAATAAACACCGCTCTGGGCAGCTTGTCCTTATAAAGCAAGAGCCTGCGAATATCATCGTTGAACAACGCAGCCTGTTCACGCAGGAAGGGCTGTGGTATGGATTCAGCCACTTTGTTCAGGGTCTTACGTTCCTTCAAAGGTTTCGTAATATACAGAATACCGGTGGTGTCCACATCCAAATCCTCACTCTTGACGAGTTCGCCTGTTTGCTTGTCCCAGCCTTTACTGAGGTATCTAACCAAACCGTGCATGACCTCCGGATTACTGCGCAGCATCAGATAAAGCTGGTCGGAAGCGCGGTAGTCACGGCAGTACTTACTGTTTTGTACGCGGAAACTCAACAGATGCAACGGCTTGAGTGTAGAGACATGTTCTTTTACCACATTACCACGATTGACCAATTCAAGCAGCGAACTGCGAAGCCAGTCCTCTACGCCATCCGGATTATCTGTTACACCACGGATGACACCCTGGTTTTCCAAGATAGCCAGGTTCTCTTTCAGTATGTCGATGGTATATTCTTTACGGAAAGACATATAGACAGGAGCGCCATCAGCATACATCTTGATGAACAAATTGGTCAAAACACGATCCAATTTTACCGACTTAACATCGACATAGAATATATCTTTATTGAGGAACGCCTGTACCCCCGTTCCTTTCTTTAGTTTTAATATCATATCATTACACGTTAAGAGGTTCAATGACTATGTGCTTTTGACTGTCTAAACGTATTGCAGTAAACTTGCGATTATTCTTTGTCACAAGTATTTCTGAATAGGTTTTTGCCTCCAGCAAATTCTTAAATATCTGCAGTTCAATGAAGCGTCCACGCAAATCGTTTACAGAAGGACTGAATCCGGCATGGATGTACTTGAGCATTTCATATAGGTCGAGACTCACCGTAAGTTGGATAAACTTATCCTCTTTATGACGGAAAATCAAGCTGTCGCTTTCATACTCAATGTACTTCGTCAAGTGTTCGGTCTTATTCACATAGAGTTCGAATTCATCCAAAGAGAAACGGCGGTAACTCTTTGATATCGGGTCTGCTACGTTTGAACTGGCTAACAGAAGATACCCTTTGGTCAGCAATTCATTTGAGCAGCCTTCACTTGCTGAAATGGCACTTGCAAGGTCCTGCATAGTTTGCACCAACTCCTTCGGGTCCTCCAGGCGCAACTGCTTTTCAAAAGCACTGGCATATCTGTATGGCAGTCTTTTTTTGAAATCTATGGCACCTTCAAAATACTGATGACGTACAAACGATTTATGCCGGCTGGTGACCGCTATGCGCACATCGTCCGATTTTACCTCATAAGAGGGGATAATCATGTTATGATCATTGAAGTCCTTCAACAAGGAATGCTTACGGTCGCTAAATATGATGTAGTCATTGGGACGTTTGATACGGTAATACAGATCACGGTCGAAGGCAGGAAGTGCCACACCAGCCACGTCTGTCTCACGAAGCAACTTCACCAGTCGGTCGTTGGAATCCAATGTCGGCAAGTTGAAATATTCCACCTTGTTGGCATCAGGATAGACAACCGGAGCAGTGAGATTGAAGTAATAGTATTGCCAGTAATATTCCGGAATGTTATTGGCATTGACCAATTCAATCAGCGTCTTGACTTCATCACAAGAATAGTCACGAGTCAGCATCCAGGCTATCATCGAACGCAAATCACGCATGGTGATATGCAGTTCCCGCTTATATACAATGGTACGAACCAACCATTCCAGTCGGTTGATGACTTCATCGCCTGCACTGGTGTCTTGGAATGTATCTACGTTATATTTGATAAAACAGCGGTCGGCAACCGGACAGTTCTGGCATTTACTCCATAATTCAGGACGGGTCAGCTGCTTCATTTGCTGAGCCAACAAACTTGGAGTTTTCGATTCCACATCCCGTGCTGTCACTGACCGCAGATTCAGGTTGATGACCATCAAACCCGGGAGCAATTCAGCATGTCCTTCCTTGTAGAAATACTCCTCGATATTATCCTGCAATATCCGCAGTTCGGGGTGCATGGACAGGAAATCCACCAGACGTCCCTCATTGATGGCAATCACACGGCCTTCCTTGGCTTGTGTGTAATCGTTCAATCCACAGAAGGGAGAAAGAAACTCACTCAGCACTTCATCGTTCGCCTTGTTGTCTTCATCCTGTGAGCCATCGTAGTTCGATTCAAATCGAATGCCTGAGATGTAGAATTGCGAACCGTTGTTGGTATCAAACTGCTGCTTGTTCTGTCCCTTATTTTCAATCCGGTGGATAAATGCTGTTTTACCATCTCCTGCATTACCAGTGATGATAATCAGCTTGTATTTCAAGGCTTCGATGTCAGCAATCAACTCTCTATCCAACCGTGTTTCAGAATAGGTCAGCGCATCAAAGGCATGTTGGGCGACACCAGCTCTCGTACCGCCATTGCCGTGACGACTTTGGCTATACAGCGAGTTGATGTAATCAACTGGATTACCCATTTCTTTGCCCTGATGAATGATTGAAATCATCGTCGAATCCTTCTGCATACCATCCAGTCCGATAGCTTCCAGCGCATCCAGCATTTCCTTGGCTGTTTTGAAACGTTTGTTCTTATCTGTACGAATAGCCTTCATGATGAAGTCTGCCATTGCATCAGACAACTTATCATTATAGTTACGGATATCTGTAGGTTGCTTATGGATATTAGGACGCAAGTTACCTCCAGGCCACGGATAGGCATGTGCCAGAAGTTCATACAGGGTGATACCCAATGCAAATGTATCAGCGGAGCAATCCCAGTCAATTTTGTTTCCAGAGAGGATTAGGTCTGGAGCCATGTAGGGGAAAGTACCGCCAAATGATTTATCTTCAGTGGTAGCCGAGATATTGAAGTCTATGAGCTTATACAGCTGACGCTTGTGCCACATGATGTTGCTTGGCTTAATATCACGATGGAAAACAGGCGGTTCCTTACTCTGCATATAAGTCAGCGCTTCCAGAATTTGCGAAGCCATCTTGAAGATTTCATCAGCGGGAAGTCGCAAGTCCCCTTTGGTGTATTCATGCAAATTCTCCCCCTCCAGCAATTCCATCAATGTAAAGAACAAGCCACCGGGAACTGTCCGGTCATTATGCTTGAACTTTACAATATTGCGATGCTGCAGTTCTTTCAGCGCATTAAATTCATTGATGGCATTATCAATCGAGGCATCCTTTTCAAATATCTTGATGGCAAGATACTGTTTCTGCATATCGTGCCACACCTTAAAAACCCTTCCAAAACCACCTTTACCCAGAATTTCGTGAAGCGTCATACTGGGAGAAACCTTCATACCGGGTTTCATATCCTTGAGGTATAAAGTCTTCTCCTTCTTTGTAGTTACGACCGTATGGGTCGTGGCTATCGTTTTGTGTACTTCTTCATCAACAGCCCGGTTCAGGAAGTCAAGCACTTCGTCGGCTGTTTGCCAGCGTTTATTGACATCAGCCACAATCGTCTTCTGAACAAACTCATCCATCCATGCAGGCAGTTCCTTCAGCACATGACTGGGCAGATGGTCTGCCGGCAGTTCACCACCAAAGCGAGCCATAAAGGTAATCACACTGTCAAAAGGCAATTTGCCAACCATGAGCTGGTAAAAAATCACCCCCAAAGAATAGATATCGCTGGCAGAGGAAACGTCACCGTCCAACAGCTCAGGCGCTGTGTAGGGTGAAGACTGATTGCCCGTGGCATTAACCGAGAAGCTCAGGTCAATGTGCTCCACAAACCACGACATTCTGAAGTTTGCCAATGCAGCTCTACCTCCTTCATAGACATAGATGTTCTCAGGACATACATCGCGGTGATATACCTGCACCTTATGTGCCACTTTCAGCGCGTTCGCCACATCCATGATAATGCTCAGCTTATCCGTCTGTTTGAATGTCTTCTGATTAAGTTTGGCCCGCAAAGAACTTTCGTCCTGATAACGACTGATTTCATAGTAGTAGGTCTGCTCTTCATTCATCTGGCACTTTGTGTTGACAATGTAGGGAGAATCCCCAATCTTCTCTTGTGCCATGTAAGCGTTTTGTACCGAATAGGTGAGCTGCTGCAGTTCCTTCGGACTTTTGTCAGCCACATCCAGCGGATATTCACGAACCCGATAACGAGCCGTAGCAATAAACTGAGGGATACAAAGGTATTCGGTAAATTCTTCCGTTTCCTGAAGCTTTTCCTCTATGCGATAATTGAATATCGTGGTGCGTTCAGCGCGTTTCCGCTCTACCGATTCCCCCGTGAGAAAATCCGTCAGTTGATTCATCAAAGGCTGGATGCCATTGACAGAACGAGAAACCAGTTCGTGATTGGAGATAAATTCAGCCAATGATTCCCCTAACGTAAAGGTCTGCTTGTAGGTGTCGCACGTAGGATCCAAACCAAACTTAGATTGTTGGGGATGGCTGAGCGTTACCAACGTAATGATTTGACCAAAATTCCAATCCGGATGCTGGTTCTTGATTTTAGATGCAAGAATACGGCTCTTTAACCCAGCCGTCTTATGCGGGTTAGCCACTTCCTGACCATTGCGGAACCAAGCATAGTCGTCTCCTTCCAGATTGCCAGCCCAGTCCTTGTTCTCAATATGGTAGAGGGCATGAGGAGTCACCACCAAACAGTCATACTCCCAATATTTCATGATGCGGTTCGGTCCCGTAATCGCTATGTTACAATTGGGAATAATGTAAAAATTGTCAGGCAACTTCACCGACAGAAAATCCAGCAAGCGCTGTTCTCCGGCATTTACCGGTCCATCGTCATGAGGAGGTCTTTTAATGATTGCCATAATATTTTGTTTTTAATTGTTATCAAGTATATTTTTCAGTCTGTCAATGATACGTTCGGCTCTCAGCGGAATTTCTTTCTGCAAGAGATAAAAAAACTCCCAGTTTTACAATCCAGCAAATGACCAGCAAATAGAATCAGCTTGATAAGGTGTTGATTCTGAATACTAATCATCATAGTGGGCACGTTTCAGCAAATGACCGGCAAATAGAATCTGTCGTGTACCTGAAACGGCTATGGTGTCCTATTGCTTCGTGATTATAACCGAATTATAACCGAATTATAACCGAATTATAGCCGAATTATAACCGAAGCCATCTTGCATTTGATTGAGTGAATGCGCTTTACAAAGACGAAAGAACATTATAACCGAATTTATAACCGCAATTTATCTCAGCAAATGACCAGCAAATAGGACCTGTATCACAAGCTACTGATAATCAAGCTGTATTTAATCCAACCAAACTAGTCAGCAAATGACCAGCAAATAGAAATTTATCCCCATATAGGAATGTATTTCATATAGCGTTGGCCAGTTTCAGAGTCAATCGGTTTAATCAATTTCTTTTCCAAGGCTTCTTTAATAAGTCTTGAAATGCTTGCAGAAGAAGTTGGTTTCAGCCCAAATCGTTCTCTAAGAGAACTGTTTGTAATGCCATCGCCTTCTATATACTTTAAGCAAGCATGCATATATGTTGACCAGAGTCTGTCATCCATCTGCATACTGGTAAAATCTAAGTATGAGAACACCATTTCGCCATCGAGACCGGACCCGAGCTGTCTGCCGTTCTCAAGACCTTCCTGGACACCCTGCATTCCACCGGCGTGGCGGTCAATCTCGACCCAGCCAATCTGGTCATGGTGGCGGGGGACGATCCGGTCAAGGCCGTCCACAACCTCAAGGAGTACATCGTCCACACCCATGCCAAGGACGGCCGGATGCTCCGCCGTGTCAACCCGGAGACCATTTACAACGGCACGCTGGATTTTGCGGAGGCGCCCTTCATCGAGCTGCCGCTGGGCCAGGGGGACGTGGATTTCCCCGCATACTTAAGTGCGCTGAACGACATCGGCTATACGGGCTATTTGACCATCGAGCGGGAGGTCGGGGACGATCCGGAGGGATAAATCTTTTAGGTGGTGGTGGTAACAAAGGTAACCAATTAATCCAAGCCGGTGGTGCTCTAAACTCATTGTCGGGT
>ENA-USYP01001657-USYP01001657.1-human-gut-metagenome-genome-assembly--contig:-NODE-1657-length-16178-cov-23.307559_pt1 | contig 16178 bp, 19 predicted proteins | sample MGYA00250065_ERZ773512 | MGnify/ENA primary metagenome ERZ773512 (study PRJEB29103, sample SAMN06112003) | human gut metagenome | biome: human gut; feature: ankylosing spondylitis patient; material... | reverse complement strand
GACGCCAAATCCAAGAAAACCTAGGACATATCCAAAGAAATTATTTGTTGTCACAGCAATTCCTAAAAGTATTGTTGCAATCCCCAATAACTCAATCTTAATTCCTTTCATAGCAAATACCTCCGTTACAAACTTGAATTTTCTTATGCTCCTGTTCTATTTTACAACCACAGTGTGGACAATATTCTTCACTATTTATAGGTACAACCCTTAATGATTTGCCACAGAATGGACATTGATTTTTGATTACAATTATGATTAACCTATTATAAGTTATGCCACTTCAATTTTTGCAAATATCATCCAATCTGCAATACATGAAATTAAAATAACTATTCCTAAAAATGCAGATACTCCTGCAAATTGTTCTAAATAATTTGAATGAATTCAATATTATGCTTTTTTCTCCTTAAATGGCTTCAGAAAGATCACCCATCCATAGATCAGCAGATTCATTACCAGTGCCACAGGAATAGCTCCCCAGTGGATTTGCTGATTCTGAAGTACATCCGCAGAGTACGTTCCTGAAAAAACTACCACCATATTATTATTCAGAAAATGAATAATTATCGGAACCCAGATATTCTGGGTTTTCATATAAGTATATGCCATAAAAATCCCCAGTGAAATACAGGTAACAAACTGGCTTGCCAGAGCCGTCAGCCCCATATCCGGCGTAGTGTAATAGAAGAAGTCTATTGGCAGATGCCATACAGCCCACACACAGCCCAAAAGGATTACGCCGCCTTTTAGTCCAAATTTTTTCTGAAGAAGAGGCTGAAGATAATATCTCCATCCGTATTCTTCTCCAAAGAATGCCACTACTGACAGGAAAAAGTTTACCAAAACAGTAAAAAAAATGATCCAGGTAGTAGGATTTGCCATTATTTTGCCAAATTCAGAAAGCTGGCCGCTCAGAGCACAGGCAATCACAAATCTGAGAAGATATAATCCAATAAACAACAGGATCATACGAATAGATATATTCCAATGTTCGCTGTTCAGTCCATAGGATCTGCGCTTTTCTTTACCGGATTGCAGAAGAAGAATCCAGAAAATAACGCTGCCACCTATTATAACGTACTCCATGATCGTTGCCCACTGAGAATATGGCATGCTCATCAGATCTCTATTTTGGGGAGCCAGAACAGAAGCCGCCGTGCAGACAACCAGCACCGCCGTGAGAGCTACAAAGAATATGAAAAAAGCCGTTGGAAGATTTTTATCTCCTTTTTTGGTAATTAAATAAGCCATCATCACACCTGCTGCTGGATACAGCATCTGCGCATTTGGAAAAGCGCTGAGATCAAGACCTTTTCCATAGCCATACCACATCAGAAGTCCCATTACATATGTGATTCCGTATGCTATAATCACATAAATCAATAGCTGTTTTTTCTCTGTTTGCATAAATTTCATAATTTCCTCCTTGCAACTTCAAAGTTATTTACTTCTCTTCATACTTTTTAACGATAACTAAACTATAAACAGCCATAATTACAATTGTTTCCACCATCACACCAATAACCGACAACAGAACGTATGGTGTATTTTGACCATCTAACAGCGGAATTCCTAATATAACAAAAATGATTCCATAGATTATAAACAATAGTCCGCTCGCACGATTGTAACCTTTAACATCTTTTACTTTTATTGTTTCGGTATTAGCCCAGAATCCAACGGGATTCTTAGAAAACATATCTTTTATTCCTAATCCAATTATAAACACTCCCAAAAGTGACCATATAACAAACCCAATCATATTGTTTCTCCTTACAAACCGCATTAAAACCATAATGAGACACATTCTTGTATTTCCCAAAATCGAGATTTACTAATCCTACAAATTTCGATTGAGCTTTCCCTTATTGTTTCCCTTGTGTTATATCGTCCCGTCAGTGTTTACGAACTCTGATAAGGGCAAATACAAGGGCAAGAAAAATCTATAAAACAGTATAACACAAAATAAAAGTGACATGGTGAACTGATTGAAATGCTTCTGATTTTTGTAACAAATGACTGATTGAATGATAAGGAGATTCTATACGATGAGAACAATATTTGCAGAATACAATCCACACAGAAACAGCATTGATATTTATACTTCTGCTGGTTATATGCTCCGCATTGACTGTTGGGAAGCCGAAAAGGATTTAAAAACCACACCCGGATCAGACTGTGCATTGAACGCACTTGCCATTGATAAACCGCTTGAATATGCAAAATTATATCTTGATGGAACAATGCAGATATGGGTAGATGCAGAAGATTCATTAGAACTATGGTGATTTTTTCAACAGCACTAAGGTTACTTTTTCCCAATCTCATTTATTGAGAATCGTCTTTTTACCGTGCATATATATTCAATATCTTTTTATCTATTATAATGAAATCAAGGGCTGGTCTAATGCCAGCCCTACAAAAATGAAAATTCACATAGAAAATAAATTTACAATTTTTCCGATATAAACCTGTTATCAACAAATACAAACATAATTTATATTATCGTATCTATTGATATGATATGTATTTCAAAGAGTTACCAGAAGTTTTTGAAAAGTTTTCAACTTCTTCCCTTGTGTTATTATCTAAATCTCCTAATTTTATACTGATACATCAATAGAATTGCGAACTAACCTATTACCATTTTTGACAAGCGTAGATTCCACTGATTCTCTTGTAACGTTATCAAGAATGCTTGTATCAAACTTTTGTCCCGGCTTCCAATTTGGATTAGCCGATTTCACTGCTGCATACATAGCAGCTCTATACTGTCCTTCGTATTGCTCTAAAGTCCATGTACCACTTAAACGTTTGTCTTTACTTACGCTTAACTGATAATCCTTAAAAATATCTGAACGCTTAGTTGTATCACCATTTGAAATACCGTTTTCCTTAATAAATTCCCTCTTCACATTATCAAACATCTTTTGACGATATTCCTCGGATACACTCGTGAGCTGCTGCCATGATGTACCTTTTCCGGTAACATCCATTCCCGCCACTCCATTTGCATTCAGTAAATCGCCATCCGAATCAAATTGCTTCATCAAATTCTTAATAATGGTATCTCTTCCACCGAATGTTTCATATATCAATCTTTCTTCTGCTGACATCATGGCTTCATTTTGCATAATACCAGATAACCAGCCTTTTTCTTTCAAAGCCTTATATTGTTTACTATTTGTGTTGATACCATTATAGGTATTGCCTAATCCGCTGATATTCATTGACATATAAAACCTCCTTGTAAATAAATTCAAAATCCGTTTAGAATTAACTCTATGCTATATAGTATAGATCGTCATAAATCTCCAAGAAATAAAGGAACCCACTTTATTAAGTATTTTTGTTTTTAGCATATTTCTAAAGCACAGAATACCATTGTCTGTTCATACGATCAGCTTCATACTGGTATGTAATCAGCTGGTTCATATCCTTTAAACCGCTCTTTCCATATAAAATGCTTAAAGTCATATCTGGCACATTGTTCCATCCTCTGGTCGATATCGTTGAAACCAGGTCATGTATCCAATTCTTCATTTGCTGCTTAAACTCTTTCGGAACTTTCCCGGAACTTTCAACTGCACTATCCACTAAGTCTAATATATTCTCTCCCGACTCCGTATAATATGACCCATTTTTTTCCTCAAGTTTGTCTAATTCATATCCTGTATAACTATAAACCTGATGATATGCTTCGTATTTCATCTTTGATTCCTCTGTTACTTGAGAACTCTCACAGCCATCTTGTGTTGAGCAATAATAGATATGCTTATAGAGATTTTTCCCATTATTACCTACATTTAAAGCATTCTGCATCAACACCTTTGTTTCTTCATCCACGCCATCTACCGTTATCTCGTAACTGTATGGATCGACAGTAAAAGTACAATCCTTCGTAATAGAAGATGTATCGACACCAGCCTGCTTTAAAATATTTGAAATCTGCGAATTTACCAATGCTCTTTCAAATTGGATTTTATCCGAATCTACACTGTCGCCGTCCACTTCAATTCCCCTGAACAAAGAATCCTGATAATTTACACCATTTATTTTTCCTGTCCGGCACATCTGCATCTCATAATTATATGCAATCCTACGTTCTGTATCAGTCAAATTAGTCTCGTAATACTCTGAACTCTTATCAAAATACTTGGAATGAATATAATTTTCAGGGTTAGAATGTGTTTTTGCTTCTGCGGCAAGCTTAGAATACTTTTCCGTTAATGCCGCCCTAAATGCTTTACCTGTACTCATATATTCACTTGTTTTCGCATTAATCTGTGTTCCTGCATTCTCAATGAGCTCTTGATTCGTTTTTTTTGCTGAAGCTATATAGGACTTTAAGTCAATGCTACTATCAATACTTGTATTATGTGTTCTTCCACTTGTACTTTTTGTCAATTTTTCCTTTCCCGATGCACTTATCGTTAAAGTATCTCTTGTGCCTCTACAACCAGTGTTTTGACTGCTTGCCGCTTTTTGCTGTTGACCAAACAAAACATTAAGCAACGACTGATTAGCATTAATTCGGCTGTTAAAAAATATATTCATAATATCACCAACCTTCTTATTATATATCGGAGTATCCTAATCTTTCACTATCTTAAATAATCACCGAATCTGTCATTGATTCCTGTTTCATACGAATACCATCGTGTAAATACAGACATATTTCTCAGGAAATTTTTGACTTTAGAATTGTCTTTAGTATCCGAATAATAATCTTCCATTAAATCCCATACATTACGGATTTCGCCTTCCGAGCCGGTGCGTAATGTCTGAAATGGGACGTTTAAATCGTAATTGCTCTTTCCGATTGTTATTTTCAGATTACCATTAAATTTATTTTCCTCTGTAAAAGACGTTACCTGTTCCTTAAAAAACATCTTAAAATTCTCAGGCGGTATCGTTGATTCCTTTGCCAGACTGCTCCTTCCGACCTGATTTCTGAAATCCGAAATCCATATACTGTTAAAATCAAAACCACCGTCTAACGTAAGGATAGAATTTGCTTCGATTTCATCACAGTCAATCCCGTCCAATTCCCATTTTTCCGTCATCTTCCGGGCAGATTCTCTTAATGCCGCATTGGTGTCATTGCATTGATAGTAATAATTTGAATTATAATAAGTCCAATCACTGTGACCATCAGAATAGTATTTTTCATTCCATGCTTTGCCTTCCTGATAGTTCGCCTGACCTGCCGCCCTTGCATTTTCTTTCGCAAAAACCTCATACATCTCACTTACAATCTGTGTATTATCTGCTTCATTGGTTCCGGACGTCTGATGCTGCCCAGTCCGGTAAGTACGCATGGAAGTACAGCATTTCTCAAAATAAGAATCAAGATCCTCTCTGCTCACCTTTCCAGCATAAAAATCCTGCATATAATCCGAAATCTCTTTCTGCATTGCATAGCCAAAAGAATCTCCAAATGTGCTTTTCGGCATGCCTGTCACTACATTAAATTTTTGATAGCAGTCACATACATATACCAGTGGTTCTGTCATTTTCTCAAAGGTGTCTTTCCGGGTTTGAAGTTCTTTTTCCAACTCCTTTACTTTTTCTTTGTATTCATCATATTTACTTGTATCATTTACAATATTATTTACATTGTTTGAAGCAAGAGTTCCAATGTGAAGGGTACTATCACTCATATGTTATCTCCTAAATAATTTTATATATGTCTCATCGTTGTCATTTTCCGTTTCTGTTCCAGTCAATTATAACTTTTCCAATCTTTCCAGAAACGCAACATAGAATTCTCTTTCTTTCATACAAGCCCTCTGAACTTCTATGCTTTTAGGGACATATTCCAGTGGATGGTCTAAATTATATAAAGCCTGTTTCGTTGCCTGAATTGCAGATTCTGTTGTGTTTCCCAAAATGTCGATGTTATCCACATCGACCTCACCCTTCATCTGCTTATTCAGCCTTTGTACCATCATCTGTGATATATGGCTCAACATTCCGTTTTTCTTTATTCCCATACCATTCGCATTTACTTCCTTTGCTGCTTCCATCCATGCATCTTTTACCTCCTGCGGAGCATTCGGACCAATCATATCAAATGCTTTTTCGTTAAAATCCACATCTGCCATATATGGATTTATACTCTCATTTTCCTGTTCGGTATGTTCTGTACTAAATTGAGGAATATTATCCTGTCTGCGGCTGTTTTCGTATGGCACACCATTCATAGAATAGTTGGAACTAATCTGCATATATCAATACCCCTTTTTTATTTGAATTGCATTATTATCATTAGGCTTTCGCTTCAAAAACTGGTCTTTTCTCCAGATAATCCGGTAATTCTTTTAATTCAGAATTCATACCATTCTTTACGGCATTATATTCCTTCCAGTAAATGGAATAAAATTCATCTTTTCTTGTAAGTTCTGCCGGAGTCATTTCGTATCCCCAGCCAGCACCGGTATTTGACAATACATTGACACCCTGACTCTGAATTTGAACACCATAACCTCCTGATGTTAAAATAGTGAAATTTAATGTTCCGCCTCCTGCCAGTGCAATCTGCTTGTCTGCAAGATTCTGATTTTTTCCCTCTGCCTGTTCCAAAAAATCTAGTAAGGTTAATTCTCCGATCCCTTTACATTTTGGATTGGCATTTTGATTTTTCATTGCACTTTTTGCCTGTTGGTATAACTGCTTTCTATCCGGTGCAACCTCTGACAAATATTCTGCCCTTAACTGCAATAGCTGCCTTGAAATAGCATCTTGTTCTGTCTTATCAGTAGCATTGACAGCCTTTTGTGCCAGTTTCTTAATCTCACTCACAAATTCAGTCTGCGTTCTTGTACTTTTTCCTTTCGATGGAATATAAGACCAGTTTGGTTCTCCATTACTACCAGAAGTAATTAACTGTTCCCTTCCAACTGTTCCTATATTTGAAAAAGAGATTCCCATAAATCCACCTCACGGTTCATAAATAAATCTATCTATAACTTTATATCTACTGACTTTCTGCCACTCTACTCTCTGGTGATGTCATACTATGCACCAATTAGATATTTTTCTTTTATCAAATCCTCTTATGCCTTAACATTACAACTTCCTCCGATAGATGGAGCTGTACCTACTGCCTGTGCTACAACATTCTCTGTAATGCTTTTCATATCCGTACCAATTGCAAATATTGTGCGTCTTTCTTCCTGAATTTTCTTCATCTGCTCTTTTCTTTCAGCTCTCCGTTCTGCAAGTTTTTGTTCATTTTCTTTCTTTTTCTCGATTTTTCTATCTTCATCAGCCTTTTTTTGTTCTTCGCTTGGTCCTGTAATAACCATGGAGCCCATATTACCATCCTTATCTATCCATACCTGACGATACTTAACTTCACTACCAGTCATTGATTTAATCATTGAGTCAGCCCATCTATCTAATGCTGGAATTTTTGACAACATATTTTCGTATTTTGTGGCAACCTCTGGATTACTCATCATCCTATTTAAAATCTCAGGAGCAATCCTCACATCTGTTTTTCCTGTACGATTAGCTGTTTTTACATTTTTATCCGAACTTCCTGCCACAATATCTATTTGAGGATTTTTTTCCTGCAATTTTTTTACATAATCTTCCTGACTCTCTTCTGTTTTGCTCACCTGTGAATTTTCCTTTGTTTTTTGAATATCACAAGCTGCCTTTTTAACCGTGTTCTTGTAACCTGATGCATAATACGATGTGTAACTGCTGTTATTGATACCTGTAATTGCCATAATCCTACCTCCCTGTTATTGAAACTTAAAATAATTTCTATTATATTGAACGACTTGGATATTTAATTTCCGTTGATGTAAATTCATCTTCTGCCGAAACATTGATATGCCCACTGCTGTCAATAGCATACTCTTTACCATAAACGGAAAACGTATCTCCTTCTTTATATCCGATTTCTATCCAGTTTATATCATTTAACTGTTTTATCTTTGCGTCAACATTTATGGTCTTTCCTGATTCCTGCAATAAATAAGTGTGTTTTCCTGCTCCCGCATCTATAGAAAAGAATCCCGGAGAAATCCTGACTTTCTCACAGACGGACAATACCTCCTCATTGCTGTAGAGATACCCCCACACACTCTTTCCCTGTGCCAGATCAGACAGGATATTGCCTGCCTTACACATTTCCCACTTATAATTTGTTCCTTTTTGATTTGTATTCTCTGCAAGCAACGATTCCGAGGCTGCCCAGCCTATCCTTCCATTGTTGACCGTCCATGTATATTTACCGCCACTTGATGTTGTCCATGAATAATAACTTTTATTACTTAATACCAAAGAATTATTTGCAGCACAAATGCCTGACATGGTGCTTGTATTCATTTTCGGTACTGCATAATTAGGTACTACCTGTCTGCTCCCATTAAGGTCAAAGGAAATAACCCCGTACTCCTTAAAATCAGAATTATATCCACAGGAAACATTCTCCCCAAAATTGATTGCATCCAAAATAGCACTTGAATTATTATAGTTTGCAAAATAATAATCCAATTCACTGTTAGAAATATTCGCATTTTTATCTATCAGTGCAGCTATTGATTGCTTTGAAAAGCCTCGTGCAGCATCAGAAATACTTAAACTGTCCTGTTTTTTATTATTTCCTGCTCCAAGCAACATCTGTATTGCTTTTTGGTGTATTACTGCCTCTGCCTGCTTTGAATATGTCAACAGCTGGTTTACTGTGTTTACATCTGTTACTGTCTTCATAGCTAGTCTCCAAACCCTTTTTCAACATTAAACGCCAAACATATGCTGCAATTTGTCCAGCATATTATTTACTCTGCCTTCAACAGCTTCTGGCTGATTCCTTAATTCATACCTGCTTCCATAGTAATCATTTAAACGGTCTTTCATCTCATTACAAAATAATTTTTGATCTGTTTTACCATTTAAAAACTGATTGCAGATACCACTTATCTCTTTCTTCTCATTTGTATAAAAAGCTGTCTCATCTGAGATTATTTCTGACTTGTACTTATAAGATTCTGTTTTGCTTCCAATTCCAACAACCATGTAATCTGGTGTCATTCTCTCCATGATGGAATTACGTGCTGAATCATTAAAATGAACATATTCGTCAATCATGTCTGAAAAACCAGCTTGAAATTGCTCTGGAACATACATTTCATTTACTTTCCTTAGCCCAGCTTCACTTGCACTTAACAAAAATACAGATTCATAAGAAGTTCCTCTATATCCCTCCTGAGCATTCAAAGAATCTACATCTGCTGTCATTGCATTAATCTTCTCTTTTAAATCTTTCATTTCATCTTCTGTCAAATATTCAGAAGCATTTTCGTCCAGCCATTTTTCAAAAACCTCTGACTGATTTTCCGAACAGCCTTCAAACGCACTTTGTTCTCCAGAAATGGAAGTTGCTTTCAAATCTAATTTGAATAAATTTTCACATTTATATTCTGCTGGTATCTCTCTTATCTCTCCCATAATAGATGAAAAATGCATTGTATGAAAATCCGATACCTTATTACGAGCAGTCTCAACTAACTTTCTTGCTGAATCACTGATTTTCACATCATCCTCCGAAATAATATTCTGAGGAACAGTTGTTTTCTTCTCAACCTTATTTTTTATCATCTCTGGATTATTAATATACCTATTTCCTTGAACTTTCATAGCAACCTCCTTAAGTTAGTCCACACTTTCTATACTTCTTTATCTATCTTGCTCGATGTCAAAGAAGAATCCGTCTTAGAGTACGTACCATTATTTGTATAGGTTGCACTCGCCCGGTTTGCAGCATTCGATATACAAGTTGCTTTCTGCGATATTTTGCTTACAAAAGAATTATATCCTGTAAAGACCGTTTTCAGCGAACTGATATCTGCCTGCTTTAAAGCATCCTCATCTAATTCCAACTTGTTTCCTTTTCCTATGGTAATACCTATTTTGGCAAGCATATTACTGTTTTTGTCTGTCATTCCAGTCATCCATGAAGCATTTCGCAATACATCCTTTGTATTAGATTCTCCGGCTTCCTTAACTACATCATTATAATCTTCAACAAAAGATTTTACTGCCTTGGTGATTTTATCCCAGTCATAATCCTCTACCTCAATCTCTTCCCCCGTTTTTTCATCTTTCTTTTTTATTTTCTTTTTTTCCCAAAGAGAAGAGTCATTCAAAGCATCTGCTGATTTTTTCAGAGAATCTGCACTTGTTTTCATCAAGGTAAGTTTTTGTGAAGTATCACCTTTTCCCGATAATTTTTCAGCATCCTGTTTTGCATAATATGCTTTCATAAGTTTTCCATAGCTTCCATTTTTGATTGCAGCATAATCAGAAAGCATATTTGTATTGCCTACTGATGAACTATCTGACGTTCCACTAAACAACGCTGAAAAATCTACATTGCTGTTATATTTACTTGTATAATCACTAAAACTTTTGATTTCTGACATAACACCAGCCTCCTTTTCAAACTATAAACGTATATCGATCGGTGTATATACTACCGACTGTCCACTTTCTGATGCTGGATTTTTTATTGTTTCTGCTGTTTCTGTTTTAACATCTGCATTCTCTGATGCATCTGTTGCCGTATCTGCATTTTCCTGTGTATTCTCTGCTTTCTGCGTTTGATTCTTCTTTGTTTCTGCTGCATCTGTACGGTTGTCTGCCTTTGCTGCTTCTTCCATCGATTTATTTGCATCTGAAAGTGAAGACATCTGTGATGCTGTTGCAGACTGCGCTTTTGCCTGCAAATCTGCCAGTTCTTCTTCTTTCTTTTCGGTATTGCCTTTTCCAGCATCCTGCTTGATTTCAGACTCAAGCACACCGGCTCTTCCTTCCATCTGTGTTGCCATACTACCCTGCACTTTTGCTTGCTTCATAGATGAATCTGCGGAAATCATTGCCCGCATACCTGCCTGTGACAAGCCTGTTCCTTTCTTTGCAGATGTATTTTTTGTACCAGCCACCATATCATCCATAGATGATTTTTTACTCTGCTGTTCCTTTCTCTGTTCAATCTGGTGCTGTCTTAACTGTTGATTGAGATTTGTAATTTCCTGTTGTATCTCCTGACGTTTCTTCATCTTATCCTCTAATGACAGTTCTTCATTTGATGATAAGTCCTGCAATTTCTGCTGTGCATTTGCAATCTGATTCTGAATATTTTTACTCACAGAATCATTCGCCTGTGCCATTCCCATTGCTCCTATCTGCGTATTCGTTCCGTTAAATCCATTAATTTTCATCATTTCGTTGTCCTCCTTGAGCTAATACTCTGAAATCCGTTTCCTGAAAATCTGTATAACATGATTTCTCTTTATTTTTTCTTTCGGCATATCTTTCTTCACAATAAACTGCGATGTTGTGAACCGCCCTTTTTTCGTTGTGAAGCAGTCTGAAAATGCTTTTCAGACTGTCGCAGTGCTCCTCAAATATTGTTTGCAAGCAACATATTTTCATCGCTACCTGTGCAAAAAAAGTACTACATATTTCTGTAATTTCTGTAATTTACAAAATACATAGTGCCAATTTATTTCTTTATTCTACCTGCATCATAATGCTAAGGATTACTTCCTCATTTCCCTGCTCCAAAGATATATCTCCCATATACATTCTGGCAACCCGGCGAATGTTATTCAAACCAATTCCATGTTCCCTCCCAGATTTGGTTGTTTCTGGCAAATCGCTATCACCAAAATTAAGCTGACCCCCAAAACTGTTTTTTATGGTTATCATAAAGATACTGTTTTTCCGAAAAGAAGAAATACTGATATACGGATCATCTCCACTTACATTTTCCATACAGTTATTCAAGGCATTATTCATGATCACACTCAAATCAAATGCATTTAACTTCGTATTATGCGGATAATGAAAATCCGACAGAAACCGAATCTGCCTTTCTTTTGCTTCTCTCAGCTTTTCCATCAAAATGACATCAATTACCGGACTTCCTGTCTTTATTTCCGGAGATACCTCGTCCCATTCATTTTTCAGATGTTCCAAGTATTCTGTAGCATCATCCATATTATTATGTGCCACGAGATGTTCCAGTGTCTGTATATGATTTCCCATATCATGGCGCATGGAGCGGATATCCCGATACAACTTTTCGACTTCCCCAATATGCTTTTTCATGTCACTGATCTGATTTAATACCAGCTCTTGTCCCCGCTGTTCTTCCTGCATCTCTTTCCAGTTTTGAAACATTACAATCACAACAAGAATAGCAACTATGGAAATCAGATAGTGTAAAAAGCTTAAAGCTCCATAAAATCCATATGTATCAATCAAGTTCTTTCCAGTATCTCTTTCGTATATCATGAGATAATATTGTAAAATGCCATACCCAGTGACGCCTACAAGCGAAGGTATAATAAGCATTACCATCTCTTTGACGCTCATTTCATCTTTTTTGTATATATACGCTTTATTGATCAGTCCTATTGCAACCGCAATAAAAGCAATACAAAGTACAATATCCAAAACTCTGGTTCCAACATATAGTCCGTATTGCAACCACACTTTTTCTGCACTCATATTCCGAAATACAAGTGCTTTTGTAACAATATCATCAAGTCTGCCTGCCATTGCAACCGTTAACCATCGGATAGAAAAGAACGTAATTGCAAGAAATATTTTCTGATATATATTTCTTCTGTCCTCTACATACATTGCAAGAAACGCTGCTATAACTCCAATCAGATATGCGGAAAAATTATCAATCTGTGGCGGAATCATATATAAAACAAGCATAATCGTAATATAAACAATACTGACTGCCACAGCCCCTTTTTTCTTTTTTATATAGGGACAAACAAATTTTCCAAAATAGATTCCTGTAATCATAAGGAGTGCAATAACAGAATTTTTCGATGTAACCATCCAGCATTTTTCTACCAAACTCATCCGATTTCTTTTCCTTTCCTCTGATTATATTTCAAATATTGTTTTACAAACTCAGAATAATTCTGTTTTGCAATCAATGCAGTTCCATTTTCCATCGTCACACAATTTGCATCATATTTCTGAACATATTTGAAATGTACGAGGTAGGCTCTGTGTGTACGAAAAAAATCTGCTCCCGCTATTTCACTCAGTTCCTGCAATTTTCCATAATATTCAATATTCGTATCCCGTGTATGGATAATGACTTTTCGATTATATACCTCGGCATACACAATATCCTTCAAAAACACTTTCATATGGCTTCCTCCGGACTGCACCATCATGTATTTTTCATCCGATTGATTTTCAGAATATTTTTCAATACTTCTGACTGCACGTTTCACAACTTCCTCAAATTTTTCATCTGAAAATGGTTTCACCAGATAATGAAATGCTGCAACATCAAATGCCTGAAAAACATACTCCTCCACAGCAGTTACAAATATCAATACCATTCTTTCATTTTTCTGACGCAGAATCCTTGCCGTTTCCATTCCATCCATTCCTGGCATCTGAATATCTAAAAATAGAATATCCGGCTCACAACCACTTGCAATCAATTCATCACCAGATAAATATTTATCTATTACTGCATCCGGTAATAATTTCTTTATTTTTTCTTCTAATATCAATCCTATAGATTTTTCATCATCACAGATTGCTATTTGCATCTTGTCACTTCCTTACTTACATACAATTATATTTATTATATCGGAAAAGTTCTTTAAATAGCTAGCCACCATGTTGTGAACAGACCTTTTTTTGATGTGAAATAGAATATCACATATATCGCTTTATCTGCTTCCTGCTAATTTGTTTTATCCGACACACGCTCCTTGGAGTGACTGTATCTATCAAAAAAAGAAGTCAGCAGTTTATTCACGCACTACTGACTTGGCAAAGACGTAAAACCTCCCTGCTTCTCCACTTTGTAATGTGCCTCCAATGCACGCATTTCGCTAACACCACTGGATTTTCATCCGTCGAATCATCCGCATATTTAAGACAATAAGAAAGACCTGTACCATTACCTCCTGTCCACAACATATTATCTGTTGTGAATATCTGATATACCTTTGGTGTTTCAGCCGTATAAAATGTATTTTCCGCAGATACAGGGGCTTTCATATTATTGCCTTTTTGTTGTCGGTACATTGAAGATACCGTATTTAGGCCAGAATCAATGTGCATACTTCTGTTCCTCCAATCAGCTTAAAAATTTCTCTATATTCTAGACCACTTCCTGCCTTAACTTTTTTGAATACACATGAAAGGGATTTTCTCCTTGGTGTGAATGACCATCGGTTTGTCATCAACCTTTCTAATTTTCAATTTTCTCACCTACTACTTTGAAAAATAAAATAAGCCGCTAGGGAACAAAAATTACTCCTTAACGGCTATGTAAAATCATTCAATATTCAATTATTAAAAGCAACATGAAACTGGAATTTTGGCATTTCTACAAGTACCAATATGAGTGCATTCCACATAAATATGTTTTGGAATTTTTCGGCATTTGCTTTATTGCATTGTAAATATTTAAGTAATCCCCAAACCCCATTCCAATACAAATAATTCCAAATAAACCCAATCCAACAAATTGCGGAAATATCAAAAATAAAATATAGGGAATTATGCCAAGTATAAGATTAGGGCACAAGCACATAAAAATAAAACGCCCTTTACTCATATCCTCTGTTCCTACCACAAACATCAACATATGTGCCAAATCATTATACATATATACATCTTTTTTATAACATATTGCATGCAGCAATTCATGTGGCAACAGAGATAATCCGCCACAAATTCCACCTATCATCATCCATATTGCATTATCAGGAATATATTCTATTCCAAGTATTAAAAATGGAATTGCTAATATACCCATTATCAAAATACATCCCACATTTGCAATTAATGATAATTTCTTCGTATCCTCTGGTTCTTTAAACGGGGTTGCATTAGGATGATGTTCCTTGTATGGAAGACTACTCTCATCTCCATTATATTTGCCAGCATAGTGAAAAATCATATTCTTCTCCTCTCCATAAACTTCAAAGTTTCTGTTCCTTACAAACTTGAATTTGGTGTGTGCTTTATAAATTTTTTCCGATCCACTCAAGTTCGTTCAAGGAATCCTTATTTTTTTCAAGTTCATCTCTGTCTGTTGCGTAATATGATTTTTTGAAAAGCATATCCCATGAAAGATATTTTGCCATACAGTCAAACTGCTTATCAATCAGCTCATACTGGATACTGTCTACGGGAGAACCGCCTACAACAATCGTGCCAACTTTTTTATTTTTTAACTGCAATCCACGGCAGTAGCACTTATCAATGATAAGTTTCAATTGTGCTGACATTCCCCACCAATAAACTGGTGTAGCAAAAAGAATCATATCTGCGGCAGCAATTTTATCAATTGTAGGATTTGTATCATCCTTATCGACGCATCCCTTAGAGCATTGACAGACACCACATCCCTTGCATGGTGCAATGTTGAGTTTGTCAGGTTCAATGATTTCAATTTCATTCTTTTCTGATGCTCCTTTTATAAATGCATTGATTGCTGCCAACGTATTTCCTTTTCTGGCACTTCCATTAATGATTACAATTTTCATGCGTGTATCCTCCAACTTCCGATTTGTATTTCTGTTTGTTTTAAAAATGGGCAACTCCGGTTGGAATTGCCCACTCATTGCACTAATTATGCGATTTTTTCTTGCTTGCACCGATTTCTGCATCAAATGATGTAAGTTTGATGTAAATCGCTGTTTTTTTAGTTTTTTATCAAATGAAGTACGTCCCGTCTATTTGGTAAAACGGTACATCTTTACATCATCTTAATAGAGCTTTGCACCTGCCGGAATGTGGTCATCTACCATCAGAAGATGAAGCTTTTCTTCGCCTTCTTCTTCATGAATAGCACTGAGGAGCATACCGCAAGAGTCAATGCCCATCATAGCTCTCGGTGGAAGATTTGTGATAGCAATCAGAGTCTTTCCAACCAGTTCTTCCGGCTCATAAAAGCTATGAATACCGCTTAAAATGGTTCTGTCTGTGCCTGTTCCGTCATCAAGAGTAAACTGTAACAGTTTCTTTGACTTCGGTACTGCAACACACTCTTTAACCTTTACTGCACGGAAATCTGACTTGCTGAATGTATCAAAATCAACAAATTCCTCAAATAAAGGCTCTACCTTTACCTTAGAAAAATCAATCTTTTCAGATTC
>ENA-USYP01001638-USYP01001638.1-human-gut-metagenome-genome-assembly--contig:-NODE-1638-length-16360-cov-7.509427_pt1 | contig 16360 bp, 9 predicted proteins | sample MGYA00250065_ERZ773512 | MGnify/ENA primary metagenome ERZ773512 (study PRJEB29103, sample SAMN06112003) | human gut metagenome | biome: human gut; feature: ankylosing spondylitis patient; material... | reverse complement strand
AACTACATGAAAAAATATATCTTTTTCGTGGTGGGAGTAATGTGTACATTGCTCTCCCACACCGTTTATGCCATTGATTTAAATAAATCCGATGCCAATATCATCGGCCATGTACTAGAGAAAAAAACAGGAGAACACCTTCCTTATATGACGGTAGCCCTGAAAGGGACCACTATTGGAACCATGACTGATGGCACCGGACACTACTTTCTGAAGAACCTTCCGGAAGGTGAGTTCATACTCTCCGTCAGTGCCGTAGGTTATAAGCCACAAGAACGAAAAGTAACCCTGAAACGAGGCAAGACACTGGAAGAAAACTTCGAACTGGAAGAAGATATGGTAGCCCTGGATGGCGTAGTTGTTACAGCCAATCGTAATGAAACCGCCCGCCGACTGGCACCTACCTTGGTAAAAGTCGTTACCCCGAAACTATTCGATATGACCAATTCGCATACCTTATCGCAGGGGCTCGTATTCCAGCCGGGTGTACGTGTAGAAAATGATTGCCAGAATTGTGGTTACTCCCAGGTGCGTATCAATGGTATGGATGGGAAATATACACAGATATTGATTGATTCCCGCCCTATCTTCTCTGCACTGGCAGGTGTCTACGGCCTGGAACAAATTCCCGCCAACATGATAGAGCGTGTGGAAGTGGTGCGTGGAGGTGGATCGGCCCTATTCGGCTCTTCCGCCATTGCCGGAACGGTGAATATCATTACGAAAGAACCTCTCCGCAACTCCGGTTCGTTTGCCCACTCCATCTCCAATTTCGATGGCTCCGGTTCGTTTGATAATAATACTACGCTCAACCTTTCCCTTGTGTCTTCGGATAACAAAATGGGAGCCTACATCTACGGGCAGAACCGCCACCGTTCGGCATGGGATTCCAATGGGGACGGCTTCTCCGAATTGCCCAAGTTGAAGAATCAGACAGTAGGTGTAAACGCTTATTATAGACTGAGCCCCTATTCCAAGCTGAATCTGGAATATCATCACATGGAAGAGTTTCGTCGTGGCGGTAACCGCTTTGATCTGCCGCCTCACATTGCCGAAGATGCCAATCTGAATGGTTCCGGTAAGCCCGGACTGGTGGAACAGATTGAACATTCCATCAATACGGGCGGATTGAAATTTAGTGCCTTTTCCAAGGATCAGAAACATTCGTTCAATGCTTATGCCTCTGCCCAGCATATCGTGCGCGACAGTTATTATAGTGCCTATGGGCATACCACAGACTTTACCGGTGTATTGGGGGCTCAGTATATCTATCATTTTGATAAGCTCTTCTTCATGCCTTCCGACTTGACGGGTGGTGTGGAATTTAATCATGATAATCTGGATGACAAGGCAACAGATATGCAAAAATACCGCGATGCTGCCCTGGCGGAAGATCCTACTGCAACAGGCGACCGTCTGCAACAGTTGATTGATAAGTATACGTCCGATCCCTTGAAGCAAATAGTGAACATAGCAAGCGCCTACGCGCAGAATGAATGGAAAAGTGAGCAATGGAGTTTCCTGATAGGCGGACGTCTGGATAAGAACAGTATTATGAATAAAGCCATCTTCAGCCCTCGTGCCAATATCCGCTACAATCCTACACAAGATATAAATATTCGTTTCAGTTATGCCGAAGGTTTTCGTGCTCCGCAGGCTTTCGACGAAGACCTGCATATTAGCAACGTGGGAGGCGAATTGATTTCCATCGTCCGTGCCAAAGATCTGAAAGAGGAACGTTCGCGCAGCGTGAATGCTTCGATGGACTGGTATCACTATTTCGGTGACTTTCAGGCAAATCTGTTAGTAGAAGGTTTCTTTACGAAACTCTCCGATCCGTTTGTACTGACAGCACCGGTAGAAGATCCGAACGGTAGCGGATATTTGATACAAACCCGTGTCAACGGTTCCGGTGCAAAAGTATATGGCGGTACATTGGAAGGAAAGATTGCCTGGCGTGATAAAATCCAGTTGCAGGCGGGACTGACCGTGCAACGCAGTCTGTACGACTCTCCCGAGGAGTGGAGCGCAGACAAAGAGCACCCGTCTGACAAAGAACGATATAGCGACCGGATATTGCGTACCCCCGATGTTTATGGCTATTTTACTGCCGCTTTCAATCCCACAAAGGCATTGTCGGTGGCCTTGAACGGTAATTATACCGGGCGAATGTATGTGCCTCACCTGATGTCCGAAGTAGATGGTACGGCAGACTTGTTGGTGAAGAGCCCGGATTTCTTTGAACTGGGTGCCAAAGTCGCTTATGATATAGATTTCTCCGGCATATGCCTGCAATTCAACGTAGGAGTACAAAATATATTCAACTCTTATCAGAAAGATTTTGATAAAGGAGCTACTCGTGATTCCGGTTACATTTATGGCCCGGGAGCGCCTCGTTCCTACTTTGCGGGCGTCAAGCTTAGTTTTTAGTGCCCGGCGGTTTTGTCTTGTATTGCCTTTTTATGTTCTTTTGAAGAAGATTAGCTACATCTCAGCATAACTTTTTTATGCAAGCATGAAAGTTATACATTCGATTTGCATTACCTTTGCGGACATAAAACAATTTGGCACATGGACTTACCCGTATCTTTTGCAGACCGTACCCGTTCCCTCCTGGGAGATGAAGAATATAACAAACTGGCTGACGCCTTGAATGACGAACAGCCCGTAAGCATCCGACTGAATGAAGAAAAACTACCCGGTTCTTCATTCAGTCTTTTTCATGCCTCTTCCGACCGTGTGCCTTGGTCGACAACAGGCTACTATCTCGACCGTCGATTGACGTTTACCTTTGATCCGTTGTTTCATGCCGGATGTTATTATGTACAGGAAGCGTCTTCCATGTTTGTGGAGCAGGCATTAAAGCAATATATCGGCGAAACACCTTCCGTAATGCTTGACCTTTGCGCTGCTCCCGGCGGGAAATCTACTCATGCCCGCAGTGTACTGCCCGAGGGTAGCCTGCTGGTAGCAAACGAAGTGATTCGTAACCGTTCGCAAATCCTGGCGGAGAATCTGACGAAGTGGGGGCATCCCGGTGTCGTGGTGACCAATAATGATCCGGCAGACTTCGCCGGTCTGGAAGACTTCTTCGATGTTATCCTGACCGATGTACCCTGTTCCGGTGAAGGCATGTTCCGTAAAGATCCTGTTGCCGCCAGCGAGTGGAGTCCGGAGAATGTGGAAATCTGCTGGCAACGCCAGCGACGTATCATCTCCGATATATGGCCCAGTCTGAAACCCGGTGGATTGCTTATCTATAGCACTTGTACGTATAACACGAAGGAAGATGAAGAGAATATCCGTTGGATGCACGATGAATTCGGTGCAGAGATACTTCCTGTAGATGCTCCGGCAGCGTGGAACATTACCGGGAATTTGCTTGCAGGTGAAGATTTTCCTGTATATCGTTTCCTGCCTCACCGTACAAAAGGTGAAGGCTTTTTCCTTGCCGTGCTTCGTAAACCGGAAGGAGAGGAAACACAAATCCGCTACAAATCCACTTCTTCACAAGGAAAGAAAAAAACAGGTAGCTCTAAAGTTAACGCCGGAGCAACTAAGGAACAATTATTGGCTGCACGTGCCTGGCTCCTTTCGGCAGAGGACTATGAAGTTTCTGCAAATGGAATGAATATTACAGCTTTCCCTAAAGAATATATATCCGAATTATCCGTCCTCCAACAATCGCTTCGTGTTGTTCAGGCAGGTGTTACCCTTGCCGAAGTGAAAGGAAAAGACTTGATTCCCAATCATGCTCTTGCCATGAGTACTGTACAGGTTTCCGATGCTTTTCCCCGTGAAGAGATCTCTTATGAACAGGCTATTGCTTATTTGCGTAAGGAAGCCATTGTACTTTCCGGCACTGCTCCACGTGGTTATGTGCTGTTGACGTATAAGGATGTTCCTCTGGGCTTTGTGAAGAATATCGGTAACCGGGCTAATAACCTTTACCCGCAGGAGTGGCGCATCCGGAGCGGATACTTGCCGGATGAGATACTGATGCTATTGAAATCTTAATCAGATGTTTGCAAGCAACTGTTCAAAAGAATGATATTCGTTCTGTTCCTCTGTATGTAATATGAAGTGGTCGGCAGCTAAAACCTGCAAACGCGGTGATTCGTTGGTTTCCGGTGAAGAAATAGGATGACAAGCGTATCCATGACGATTGAGTGCGTTTGTTGTCCAGTGCAGCAATACTTCATCATTGGCTTCTACACTGATACAGCGGTGGCTGTCCACTTTGGGATAATATACCCCGTGCGCATAATCAAACCGGATATCGTTACGGGAGAACAGGCCGTCCATCCGGTGACTCAGAATCATATCTTCCGTTACTCCGCATTGCAGTCCGTTTTTTTTGGAAAGTAACCAAAGTTTATCTGCCAGTACCAATGCCTGTTCTATATCATGAGTGGACAGCAGAATTGCTTTCTTTTGTTCTACTGCCAGGCGATGAAGCAACGTCATAATTTCGATGCGACTTACTACATCCAGGAACGCTGTCGGTTCATCCAGCAGAATGAGCGGACACTCTTGTACCAATGCCTTGGCAATCATGACCTTTTGCCGTTCCCCATCTGATAGCTCTGCGGTATAACTGTGGGATTTATGGCTGATGCTTACAGCTTCCAGAGCTTCTTCAATGATAGAATGATCCGTTTTGCTCAGTCTTCCGAAGAAGCCCGTATGAGGTTGCCGTCCCAGGGCTACCAACTCATATACGGTCAGTCCACCTGCCTGTGTTTTGTCTGTTAGTACTACGCCGATGGTACGTGAACGTTCTTTCTCGGAATAGGCTGACAAAGGCTTTTCCTGTACAAGTAATTCTCCCGACAGCACTGGTTGTGAAGCAGCCAAAGTGCGGAGCAGAGTCGATTTGCCGGTTCCGTTAGCTCCCAGCAGACAAGTCAGTTCTCCTGGGTAGAGCCGGAAGGAGAGATGCTCATGTATTCGTTTCTCTTGCTTTCCCTGGCGGTAGCCGATGCATAAATCGCTTGCGGTGATAACAGCTTTCTCCATCAGTTGAAGTATTGTATTTTACGTTGGTTGACAATGACATAAATGATAACAGGCGCACCCAGCACAGGGGTTACCGCATTGAGAGGAATAATACCTGCTTCGCCCGGAAGAATGCAAATTAGATTGCAGAGCAAAGCAATCACACCACCCGTCAGCAAAGTGACGGGAAGCAGTGAATTATGATTGGACGTGCCCAACATCAGGCGGGAGATATGAGGAACGGCCAGACCGATGAAAGCAACAGGTCCGCAGAAGGCAGTGGTGACAGCTGTCAGTAGTCCGGTAGCAATCAGTAGCAGATTTCTTGTGCGGCGGATGTTTACTCCTAAGTTTTCAGCATAGCGCGTACCCAGTAGCAGGGCATTCAGGGGTTTGATAAGCAAGATGGAAAGTAACAAACCTGCCAGGCAGAAAATAGAGAAATAGGGGAGTTGTTGCAACGAGACCCCTCCAAAGTTTCCCATGCCCCATATCATATAAGAATGTACCCCTTCGGCAGTCGCAAAGAAGTTGAGCAATGAAATAGCGGACGAAGTGATATAACCGATCATGATACCTGTAATCAGCAGCATGATATTGCTTTTTATCAGTGTAGAAAAGAAGAGGATAAGCCCCATTACCACCATTGACCCGATGAAGGCACCGAGTATTACGGAGAAGAAACCGGATAAGGTGAATACCCCTGTAGCAATGCTTCCTCCACCGGCCAGCATCACCAATGCGACGCCAAGGCTTGCCCCTGAGTTAATACCCAGGATGGACGGACCTGCCAGTGGGTTGTTGAATGCCGTTTGCAGCATTAGTCCCGAAGCTGCGAGTGCGGCACCACATAGTAGTGCCGTGACGGCTTGTGGCAGGCGAGACTCCCAGATGATAAAAGTCCAGCTGGCTTTTTCTACTTCATTTCCTGTGAGGGTATTCCACACTGCTCCGGCGGGGATATTGATTGAACCGAACCAGAGATTGGCAGCCATCAATACGATAATGAGGACCGACAGTGCTATACCATATATATATCCTTTTGTTTTCATCCTGAAATAGAATGCAGATTTTACTCCGCTAATTTATTGTAATATCTCAGTTCATACCCCTCCAACAGTGAAGGATGAAATATCTTAATTAAATCTTTCAATAACCAGTCCGGATGGAAAGGTGTTTCTTCATAAAAAGGAACTCGGTTGGTATTGCATCCGTAGATATTCCGTTCTTTGAAGGGACGGAAACCTGCATAAGGGGCAAACTCTTTTTCAAGTTCCCCGTATGTTTTATCTACGGGTTGATTGTAGCGTATCAGCCAGAAATCAGTTTGTTGACCTTTCTCAAAGATAACTTCGAAAGGATAGGGGAGTGAGCCGCTATGTGTATCTTCTCTGAAAATATAGTTGGCACCTGCATCAGAGTATAGTTTGGCAATGGTACTGTTACCACCCGGAGTATACCAGGTAGAGCTTGTTTTCAGATCACACATCACGGAGGGGGCAAAAGAGATAGGCTTTACTAATTCTTGCAAATCTTTATAGTTTCTTTCTACTGCAGCAAACATAGCATCTGCTTCTGTTTTCTTGCCAAATAATAAACCGTAGAAACGCATCCATTCGGCACGTCCCAATGAAGAGGTTTCCATATAGTCGGCACACTCAATGATAGGTACATTCAGTTTCTCTACGCGTCCGTATCCACCGCTGTTTTCAAAAGGAGAAAGGAGGATGGCATCGGGATGTAGGTCTATGATTTTCTCAATATTGGGATTCATTCCATCACCTACATCGGCGATGGTTCCGTTTCGACATCCCTCCTCTATTTCCGGTAGTTTGATATACTTCAAGTCGCATACACCACCGATGCTATTCAAAGCACCGAAGTCTTTCAGTAAGCTGCAATGAACGGATGAGTAAATGACGGCTTTACTAAGTGGAGTGCGGACAAGGGTGCCTTGAGGCAGTTCTTGGGGCAACGGCTGGTCTTTGTCTACTAATACATAGGTGTGTAGTATCTTTGCTGTATCCCAGGGATTGCGTAGCTGCGCAACGATGTAATCTTCGTAATCTATCAGAGAGAGATTAGAGGAGTAGTGCAGCGGGATGGTGTCTCCTTGTGCAGAACCGGAAGCAGTGCTGTTCTTTCCGCCACAGGCGGAAAGAAGTAACACTGTCACCCAAAGGGTTAGAAAGAAAGAAATTTGTTTCATGCTGTTATTCAGTTACAAAGCGCATATTAGTGGTATAGTATCCGGTTTCCAATTTCTTTTTGAGTACGCCGTCACTACCATAAACATATATGTCGTTGAGAACAGAGAAAGGTTGATCGATGATAATTATATCTCCTGTAGCCGGGTCGACTACAATATTACCAGGATTGGAGAAATCGCTGTAGTTGGCAAACTGCGTAGTTTGTTTGGTATTCATGTCATATACAGAAATGCTTTTAGGGGCGGCATCCTCATAATATTCTGCGTAAATGATGTAAATTTTGTTATCCTTCATTGCCATTTTGCTGGCCGGACATATTTCCGTAACTTGATCTGTTTGCGGGTCGATGCATTGTAATGTCTGAGCTGGATTCCCACTGAAATCTCCACATGAGATGAAATATACCTTTCCGTCTTCTCCGGTTGTACAAACATCATAAGGGTTGAGAAGTACATTTAAGTTTTTCGTCTTCTTGAAAGTTGCGATATCAACAACTGCCACGTACTTGCCGGTGCCATCGCTGTTATAGTTTGACAGGTTTACATAAAGTTTTCCATTTGCAGAAGTCAATGCTTCCGGATGATCTCCTATTTCTATCTTTCCGGTAATGGAGAGGCTCGTGGTGTCCAAACGTGATACAGTGCCATCATATGCGGTGAAATAAACATTTCCTCCGGTAGCTGTCATGTATCGTGGACTGATGGATTGTTCGCCATTGGAGAGCTTCAAAGTCTGTATACGGGTAAAGTCTGCTCTGTTTACTACTTCAATCTTTGCAGAATTGGTACAAGTGATATATATTTTAGAACCGTATATGCATAAGTCTTGCGCATCACCGATACCTGCCCCGTTGGCAGCAGCAAACAAGTCTGCACTAACTGTTTTCTGATCTCTGTCATACCATTGTATAGTACCGTTATTAGCCCCACTATTTCCTGTATTAATAACATATGCTCCATTAACAGGCGCTATAGGTCCTTCCGGAATTTTGGGTCCGTCATCATCACTACATGCGGTAAATGCTCCTAATGCCATAACCAGCATGGCGGTTTTATACCAATACTTCTTCATAGTTTCTGTTTTTAGTTTATAATTTATAGTTGATTGTTACTTTATAATTGCGTCCGGGCATCGGGTAGAAGCGGACTATTTCGTAGTTCTTATCACTCAGGTTCAAGGCATCCAGCTGTATGCGTAGTGACTGCTTCTTCCATTTAAAGGTATGCGAGAGTGATATACTGTGGTCAGTGTAAGATTTGATACGATTTTCCGGAATATTCTGGGCAATCGAATAGCGTTCCGAAGCGTACATTATGTTATAAGTCAGGTTGACATACGGGTTCTCAAAAGTCAGACTTCCTGAACCTGAATGTTTCGGAGTATATATAATCTGATTCCGCCATATTTTAGAATTACGGTCGGTAATATCTTCCGCTTGCATGAAGTTGTAAGTTCCTGTGAGATATAACTTATAATGTTCTGCTAATTCTTTTTCAATTGCCAGGTTAATATCCGTACCAATGGTTTCGACTTTACCTAAATTCATCATCTTCCAGATAAACATAGTGGGTACTGCTACGATTTTATCTTTCACCCGATTATAATAAGCATCTACTGAAAGGCTTAGATAGTCGATAAATTCCAATGAAGTAGAACTCCACGTTGTACCTACATTGAATTGCCGGGTAATTTCAGGCTTTAAATTATGGTTGCCAATTACCAGATAATACAAATCATTGAATGTCGGCGTACGGAAGATATCTTTGTATGAAGCTCTGAAACGTAGACCAAAATCAAAAGGTTTCCACGACAGGCTGACAGCGGGGGAAAGGCGTTTACGGTCTGCAGCAGCTTTTCCTGTCCGTACATTCTCTGTAATATAAGTATTCAGCAGGGAAGCGGTAGCAGAAAATCGGTTGCTTTTATAGTGTGTGGCTATTGCTGTTAAATAGGTGAAACGTTCCGGATATTGATTGTTCTGTAAAGTCGTTGACAAATAGTTGTAGGCGAAATCCTGTGCTAATGAGAAAGATAACCCTTTCACTGGTGCGCTCCATAAGGTAGCGGATAAGTAAGTCTCAGTCTGGCGGAAACGATTGTCTGTAATACCGGAAGATTCATTATTATAGTCCCGGTTCCAGCTGAAATTAAATTTTCCACTTGCTTGTAGCTTCCATTTCTCAGAGAATCGGTTCTCATACTTCAATTGGCCAAAGTAATTACGGTCATATAGTCTTTCGGCAGCATACGGATTGTCATAAATCACTCCGCCGGGTAACCCTCTTTCCGAATCAAAGAGATAAACTTTGGCTTTCAAATCCTGTTTCTCATTCAGAGTTACAAACAAATTTAATTCTGCCCGATAAGTCTCTATATCACTATTGTTTCGTTTGGAGTCAATCAGTTTATTCCCATTCCACATTTTAAAAGGATAATTGCCGTCCGCCCGTAAATAATCAGCATAGGCAGAAAGACTGAAACGGTTACTTAATTTCTGAGCATAAAATAAAGAAGGATTAGCAAGCCCGTAAGAACCGGTTTTCATATTTGCAAGCAACTGGAAAGGTCTATCACTGAAATCCGGACGTGCGGTTTCGATATTTAAAGCACCGGCAGAGGCAAACATTTTTGCTGTCTGGTAAATATTATCACTCTGACCAATGCTGAGTGCCAGTTCAGAAACATTGTCTAACGAAAAACGAGAGATATCTACCTGACCAGACTGACAATCACTGACAGTCACTCCGTCATAGCTGACTGCTGTATGTTGCGCTCCCAAACTGCGTACAGAAACAGTCTTTAATCCACCAATTCCACCATAATCTTTAACGCTGACTCCCGAGAAATGACGAACTGCATCGGCCACATCCGATACTCCCAAACGTTCCATATCTGTTTTCTTCATCTGTTGGAGCGGGGCGGTTGCTGAGAGAGTTGGTGGCACACGCCGACCTTTTATCCCCACTTCCGGAATGGCATGCACTTTTCCAGTAATGGAGTCTCCCACCTGTTGTGCTTGCAAGCTGACACAAAGCCAGCATACAAAGCAAGACAAATAAAACCGTAGCCGGGCATACCGACATAGATTATCTCTTATCATAAACAGAATGCTATAAAAACTATATACATCTCATGTCCTTTCCTCGAAGACATAAGGAATGATAGGTTTTGCAGGTCTTCTGACTTACTCCTGATTTACCGCCTTCCCACCGTGCGAATACCGGCAGTGGCATAGGTGTTTGGTAAATCTTTGACTTTGAGTTCACAGCAGCGGGACTGTTTGGGAGTTACACCCAATTCCCTTTTCATGAAGCATACCGAAAAGCATACTCCAACAAAACCGAGGGGCAAAGATAGGAAAGATTTATGTTTTATTTATTATAGGATGCAGTATTTCATAAATTTATGCATTTATTCTAACAGAGTAACTTAATAGAAAACTAATACTATCTCTTCTTTTCTTGTTTTATTTGTATTTCCAACCTTATATTCTTAGAAATCAGATCAACCTTGTATTTCTTCTTGAACAATGCCTTTGCCCTTTGTATAGAAGTATCATTACTAGGATGCCGACTACTGACAATTATTGCTGTCTTTCGTAAACTTGCAGAAGATGACAATTGCTTAATCGTTGCTTCTAATTGTTCAATAGCATGAGGTATGTCTTTTCCTTTTAATTCTACAAAGTATTCATTCTTTTGTTGGTCGAGTACAAGGAAATCACATCTTGTACCTTCTGTAATCTGGCAGCCATCTACTATGATTTTGATTAGATTTAGGTTCTCTGGATTAGAAAAAATACATTTGCGCTTATTTTCTTCGAGAACAAGAATTTTGTCTGTTGTTTCGATGGTACAATTAGGTTTGAATATGCTCATTATGCTTCCAGATTTAGTAGTTCTGAGAATATCTGGCTTTCCTGATCAGCGACAGAGTCTATCTGGTCAGCTATAATCAGACGATATTCTTCATCTAAGATGGATGCCACTTTACCATTTTCTATTTTGTATGCTCCTACATTTTCAAAGTTCAGGATACATTCTTTCGGTACGAGTTTATATATTTCTTCTGCTTTAGACGGGGTGCTAATTAACGCATTGTGGGCTTCTATCAGATTATTGAATGCTGATAAAAGATATGGACTATGAGTGGTCAAAGTGACTTTTGAGCATTTGCGGACTATTTGCTGAAGCAGTTGTACCTGAGTCTGAGGGAAGAGATTGAGTTCTGGTTCTTCTATTACAAACCGATTATACTCTTTTTCATCAACAGCATAGTCAAGTACCATTAATAGCGGTATTACAGACTGGATTCCTGAAGAAGCATCTTTAAAGGGGATTGTTTTGTGACTCTCTTTCAGATATAAAGTTTCGTTTGATTTATCGGTCTGAAATAACATATCAAAAATAGAGATGTTATAATTCGGATATTTCTTTTTTGCTTTCTCATAGATAGAGGCAAAGTTCAACAAGGTATTGGGGATTGGTGCTTTGTTGAGCACTAATGTAGCAAGAGAGCGAGAGAATGTGCTTACAAAGAAACGTTCTGCCGGTATGTAGAGGTTCGCTATAGGAGATATTTCTTTGGATTCTGGAACTTCACAAGCGAATCTATTATATTCATAATATATGGTACCGCCTTCCCAACTGAAGTGTATATAAGTGTCTTCATTAAAATAGGATGCAATATTGTGCTCTTCAAATAAAGACAATAGATTTTGTTGAAAATCACCAATACGATTGATCGTATAACCTTCAAAGATAGTAATGAGTTTGGCTATTGTACTTTTACCGGAGCCTTGTTCTCCAATAAATATATTATAATCTTTCAGGCATATACTTGCTGATTTGATAGCACCAAAATTGCGTATAATGAGTTTCCTATCCATCTCTTGTATTGTTTTGGAACAAAGATAGAGAGATTCAAATGGATAACAAAATATTTGAAAGATAAATAGAAGACTGGAAGTTTGTTATATTCCAGTCTTCTACTGAGCTTTATAATTTACTTTTGTATATCTGCGCCATCACCTTCTGATACTGATTTTCCAAAGTAAGCAGATTCTGCTTGCTTTGATAAATCACAGAAACTTCTACAAAATATTCTATCACGCTGATCTGTCCACCTGTAAGGGCTTGTTTCAGCAATGCAAGATCTTGTTGTGAACTGAATGCTTCCCTATATTCCTGTATGGAGGTTTGCAATGATTGTGCTTCACTGTACAGTTTTGCTAAGGTCGCTTCAGCTTGGAAAGTAGCGTTCTCTTTCTGATAGTCGAGATTCAGAGATTGTGCTTTGGCTATCTTCACCTTATTGCGGTTCTCAAACAGTGGGAAAGAAAAACCCACTACAACCCCATTGAACGGAGTGCCGGACTCAGTGTTACGACGATATCCCAGTTCCAATTTAGGCAACCAGCCTTGCTTGCTTGCAGAAATCTGTTTGCGGGCAGCAGCACTTTCACTGCTCAATGACAGCAAAGTCTGATCGGCTGCCAACACTTCCGAACGTAACTGTTCATAGTTGTTAGGAAGAAGCGGCAACGGATAATCATTGATGGAGCGGAAACTGCTCAGTTCATTGTCTTGCAAAGACTGGTCTCCATTGAGTGCAAGGAGAGATTTCCAGGCATTATCAAGCGCAGTCTGATTGGCGCGGAACTCTGTACGTACATTCAGTAATTCCAGATTGATTTTGTTTGTTTCCAATACATTGGCATCACCTGTTTCCAGACGTTTCTTGTAGTATGTGGAGAGTTCCTCAGCCTGTTTCATGCGTTCATCCAGAATCACTTGCTGATGCTGTAACATGATGATATCGAAACAAAGCTCCTTGGCTTGCAACAACAATTGTTGACGGAAAGCAGCAGACTGTGCATCAAGCGCACTGGTTTTGAGTCGATTTACTTTTCCGCGTGTAGCATATAAAGTAGGGAAATCAAAGCTTTGGGAAACAACAAGTTCACCTATCGTCTCGCTCTTATCTTCCGAACCCCACAAATGGGCATACGAGAGAGTGGGATCAGGCAAATTGTTTTCCGACTTGTTTTCCAATTTCTGTGAAGTGATAAGTTGCGTATTAGCCTGCAACTCCTTATTGTTCGCTTCAATGCGGTGCAGCACTTCGTCTATGCCAATCGATTGGGCACGCATCCCCGCATATAGGAAAAAAGTGATAAAACTAAATATAAGAATTCGTTTCATTATTTGATATTGTTAATAGTTATATGGATGTTAATTCGCCGGTTTCCGGTGCATCATCAGATAAACAATCGGAATGATGAAACCGTTCAGGAACGTGGAAGTTAAAAGACCTCCGAGAATAACCTTCGCCATCGGGCTTTGGATTTCATTACCCGGCAAATCACCTCCCAGTGCCAACGGAATAAGTGCAAGAGCAGAAGACAACGCGGTCATCAGAATTGGATTCAAACGGTCCATTGAACCGCGGATTACACTGTCATACACATTCAGTCCTTCTTCCCGTTGCAAGTGGTTGTAGTGGCTGATCAACAACATACCGTTTCGGGTAGCAATACCGAACAGTGAAATAAAACCGATAATAGCAGGAATACTCACTTCTCCCGTTGTCATCAACAAAGCAAATACACCGCCAATCAATGCAAGCGGCAGGTTGATAAGAATAATCGCACTTTCCTTCACACTGCGGAATTCATGATAAAGTAGTAAGAAGATCACTGCAATACTCATCAGCGATGTGAGTAATAAGGTGCGGCTTGCTGCCTGTTCGCTCTCAAACTGACCGCCGTATTCAAGGTGATATCCTTCCGGCAATTTGATGTCCTTGTCCACGCGAGCCTGAATATCATTCACCACACTGCGCAAGTCACGGTCGGCAACATTGGCAGAGATCACAATTTTACGTTTTACGTTCTCGCGGCTGATAGTATTCGGCCCCATTGCAGAACGCACTTCGGCGATGTAGTTCAACGGTATTTTCTTTCCGTCGCTGGTATCTATCATCAAGTTGCGTATCTTCTCCATTTCGTCGCGAAGATCATCACGTACACGTACAGTGAGGTCAAAACTTTTGCCCTTTTCGTAAACTTGTGATACGGTTTCTCCTGCAAGACAGACATTCACGAACTTAGAGAATTCCGGTAATGAGATACCAAACTTAGCCAACATTTCTCGCTTGGGCGAAATGATAAGCTGAGGACGTTCTATCTGTTGCTCCACATTCAAGTCGGCAATACCAGGAATATCTTGGATAGCACTTTTGATTTCATTACCCAAAGTAAACATACGGTTCAGGTCATCACCGAACAGTTTAATAGCAATGTTTGCTTTCGTACCGCTAAGCATAGCATCGATACGATGACTGATAGGTTGCCCGATTTCTATGTTCGCTCCTACGATGGTGCCCAATTTCTCGCGTACTTCAGCAACCATTTCGCTACGTGAACGATCTTTCAATTCGAACGGAGCCTCTATTTCGGAAACATTCACTCCAAGTGCATGTTCGTCCAGTTCGGCACGTCCGGTCTTGCGGGCAACGGTTTGTATTTCAGGAATACTGAGTAGCAATTCCTCTGCACGATGCCCCATCTTGTCACTTTCTTCCAACGAGATACCCGGCAAAGAAGATATGTTGATTGTAAACGAACCTTCGTTGAAAGGTGGCAGGAATGAACGGCCCAATGTGAAGAAACATACTAGGGCTACTACGAACAAACCAATAGTACTGCCCAATACGATCTTCTTATGTCCCAGTACGAAAGCCAGTGCAGCGCCATACCATTGTTTCATTTTACGTGCTACATACGAGTCGCTGCTTTCTTTCTCTTCCTTCTTCTTGTCTTTTCCCAAAAGATAAGAGCAAAGTACCGGTGTAACCGTCAGTGCCACTACCGTAGAAGCAGCCAATGCTACAATGAACGCAATACCCAGCGGAACCAGCATGCGGCCTTCCATACCTGTGAGGAAGAATAACGGCACGAAACTAACTACGATAATCAGCGTAGAGTTCAGGATAGGCATACGTACTTCTTTCGATGCGTTGAATACCACGTCCAATATGGAAAGTCGTTCTTCCACAGGTTTCAACTTGTTTTCGTGGAGTCGCTTATATACGTTTTCTACGTCCACAATGGCGTCATCCACTAACGAACCGATAGCGATGGCAAGACCACCGAGACTCATTGTGTTGATTGTGAATCCCATATAATGCAGCGTCACCAGTGAAGTAATCAATGAAAGTGGTAGTGTAACCAATGAGATCACTGTTGTACGTACATTTGCAAGGAACAGGAATAGTACAATCACCACGAAGATACCTCCTTCGAACAAGGACTTCTGTACGTTTCCGATAGAGCTTTCGATAAAGCGGCTTTGTCGGAAAATGTCTGTGCTGACCTTTACATCCGGTGGCAGATTTTTCTGTAAATCTTCTAAAGATGCTTCCAATTTATCCGTTAATTCCAGCGTACTGGTGGCCGGTTGCTTGGTTACAGTCAACAATACGGCAGCTTTACCCCGTTCAGATGCTGTACCCAGTTTGGGTAATTTTGCTCCAATGTGTACGTCTGCAATATCTTCCAACAGAATAGGAGCACTGCCTGAAGTGGTTCCACCACGTACCACGGCACGTGCCAGTTGATCTACCCGATCGGTAGAAAGTACTCCACGCACAATGTATTCGTTACCATATTCATATAGCACGCCACCGTTTGCATTCAGATTCATTTCACGGGTTACGGTCATGATTTCATTCAGCGTAACACCGTAATGCCGCATCCGTTCCGGATCTAATTGTATCTGATATTCCTTTATATCACCACCCAGTACCGCTACCTGTGCCACACCGCCTGTAGAGAGTAAGCGCGGACGGATGGTCCAGTCAGCTATTGTACGCAGGTCAAGCATAGAGGTAGAGTCGGCAGTCAGACCGATAATCAGCATCTCGCCCAGAATGGATGATTGTGGACCCAGTGTCGGTTTTCCTACACCGGTAGGCAGGCTTTCGCTTACAACAGCCAGCTTCTCGCTAACAATTTGCCGGGCCAGATAAATATCCGTATCCCAATCGAATTCTACCCATACTACTGAGAATCCATTGGTAGATGAAGAACGTACGCGGCGCACACCTGTTGCACCGTTCACTGCTGTTTCAACAGGAAATGTGACGAGTTG
>ENA-USYP01001636-USYP01001636.1-human-gut-metagenome-genome-assembly--contig:-NODE-1636-length-16378-cov-7.346727_pt1 | contig 16378 bp, 12 predicted proteins | sample MGYA00250065_ERZ773512 | MGnify/ENA primary metagenome ERZ773512 (study PRJEB29103, sample SAMN06112003) | human gut metagenome | biome: human gut; feature: ankylosing spondylitis patient; material... | reverse complement strand
TTTCCTTGTGCACCTGCCCATCCAGCGCCCAGCCTGCGGCCTCAAAGGCGGCCTGCACAGCGGGCTGGCAGTCCGCCATAAGTAAAACAAATTAAGTTAAGGTTTAAGTTATTATTACTCTTTCAAGTATGATACAAAGATACAACATCAGAGGGCGGAAGTCAAGCTTATTACTAAATATTTCTAAACAAATAATGACCGTTTTCAACCGATTCGAACTATATCACTTCGCATGCTTCATCAGCCATTCATCAGGCGGGATATAATCCCCCATTTTTGTCAGACTGGGGTTATGTCCGAAATAAACATCACCCGTTTCACCATTCCTATGTTTCGCAACGATCACCACACCAAGCCCGTCAGAAGGATATTTACTCTTATGTTCCGTTTTCAAACCATGCAGGGCAGGACGATATAGCAACATTACCATATCCGCATCCTGCTCGATGGCACCACTCTCGCGCAGGTCGCTCAAAAGAGACCGGCAATCGGGACGCCCTTCACTCATACGGTTCAACTGACTGAGCAACAATACCGGTACATCCAGTTCCTTAGCCATTAGTTTGGCCTTACGGGTAGCTTGCGCCACTTCCTGCTCACGATTGCGATTATTCTGATCAGACTTCATATCACAAAGTTGCAGGTAATCCACGATGACCATATCGCATCCTCCCTTACTTTTCAGCATACGAGCCACCGAGCGTACATGATCCATACTGATCACCGGACTATCTTCCACCCGGATGGGAAGCTGGGAAAGCTGGCAGGAAGCCTCACGCACCTGGCGCAATTCGCTTGTGCCGAGTTGTCCTCTGCGCAAGTGTGAAGCATCTACATCTTCGGCGGCAGCAACCAACCAACGGTCTCCCAAACGCTCTCCCTGCATTTCCAGACTGAAAACCACTACCGAATGTCCCGCTGTTGCCGCTGCCCTAGCCAGATGCAATGCAAAGGCCGTTTTTCCTGCTGCCGGGCGGGCAGCAATGACATCCAGATCTCCCCGCTGCCACCCCGCCGTCAACTTGTCCAGACCCGAAAAACCGGTAGGGATACCAGTAATACCATTCCGGCTCCCTTCCACGCGTGCTTCTACCTGTGCCAGAGTATCTTCCATCAACTGGCCCATTGTGCGGAGATGGTCGGCAGTTCCCATCTCTCCTTCAAGGTGGTTGAGCAAATCGTGTATGCCTGCCAGCACATCTGCTATATCCACGGACTCGTCGGAAGCCGCAGCCAGTAGTTTGTACGAACCCAGAATCACTTCACGGCGGACATACATCTCACGCAGTATGCACGCATGATATTCCAGATGTGCCCCCGATGCTACGCGTGAAGCAAGCCGCACCAACGTATAAGGACCACCCACCTTCTCCAAATTACCACACGAAGCCAGTTCATTCTTCACCGTAAGTATGTCAATCTGCTTTCCGGCACGAAACATGGCCTGAATGACAGCAAAAATCATCCGGTTCTGCTCGTTATAGAATATTTCGGGACGCAACTTATCAGCAACCAAGGAGATAGCTTCACTCTCCACCAAGCAGGCGCCGAGCACAGCCTCTTCCAGCTCGGCATCCTGCGGATTCAAAATTCCTTTTTCTTTCATCCGATTTTTCAATTATCTATCGCTCACATTCAGTTATCATATTCATCCTGAAACAACTTGTCTGCCAGATACTTCGCCGCCTGCCTGCAAAACTTCGTATCGCGCAGATGAAAGAAATACTCGTCAATATGTTCCAAAGCCTGTTTCCGTTCGTTCTGCGATAATTTCTTCCACTCCCTGAGAGCACTTTCCCTATTCTGCCGGGCCATACGGGTGGTTTCATGATATTCATTCCAGAACTGGCCGAAGCTTTCCTCCACGGCAGAATCACCCTTTTTTCCGGTCTGACTTTTACCTGTCCACACGTCGTAGCCCGGTATGCGGATATGACTGGCACAGTCACCTTTCACTTGTTCAATGTTACCCTCGGCAACGAGTCTCATGAAGTAGCGCCGGGTTCGCCCAAGGCTCCATCCTAAAATTTCCGCCCAATGGCTATAGGAAATAACTGACTCTCCACGTGCACAAACCACATTCGTATTCACACGCCTCACTACTGCTTCTGCATAATTGACATATGTCAGTATCCTCAAAAAGGCTTCCATATCTCCACTTGCTTCATGGTGTTCGTCAAATGCTTTCAAAAGTAAAGCTCGTGGTATCATAACATAACCTGTTGTTCCTAAATTTCTATCCATTTTTTATCATTGTTTTTGTTAGCGAGCACAAAAGTATGACAAGAAATCTATTTTCCGTCTCCCGCTTGTTTAGGTTGGTTGCAATCATCCGATACAGGTTCGTATTAGTCTAATAAATAGATACGCGGACGACGCGGATAAGGCGGACAAACACGGACTTTAATTTATCAATCCATCTGAAATTAATATATTCGGACAAAAAACAGCAAACTTATTTTGAGCAGGTTTGCGGTTGATATAGCAGACTGATTATTAGACACCTACCCATTCCGGCAAACAGACATCCGTACTATCAACCGTACATGAATAAGTAATATAAGAAATTAAAAGAAGGATATATTAAAATATATCCTTCGCATTTCCGGAGATTGAGACCAGTCTCCTTCTCAGCTAAACGGCTGCTTTTCGAGTTCCTCCTTCGCCTGATTGGGAACGCCCAGATGCCGGATCACTATCGCAATCTGTAGTGGGGTCAGTGTGGTGACCTTATCAGTGTACTCCGCCTCCAGCAAGTCTGCATATAGTTGCGGTATCCCCTTAATATGTTTTCGGAACGAACGGATGGACGAACTGTTGTACTCACACGGATAATACGCCTGTGCCACTTCGGACAGAGGATGGCAGCCTTGAAGCAGCCAGTCAAAATTTCTTTCTTTCATTTTTACCTTAATTTTAGTTGATACAGGATCTACGTCCTGTCTTTGTTTTGAAATCAATGGCAAAGTTAGAAAGAAGTTATTAGTAAGGAAATACGAAACTCGAGACTCGGGTTCTCATCTTCCCCGCTCTTTCTTGAAATAGGAAATAACAGTGGCAGGACTGATGAAACGATGATTCGGAGTATGTAAACGGCTTTCGAATAAATAACGGGAAGAGATGACGGTACAGAAATAAGTATAATTAAGGTGAGAGATATGCAAACGATGCTGAATACGATCGTAGACACGAGAGGCATGAATAAAGAATTCTTGCACTTTTTCACGAGGAATGATGCGATGGCGGCGGTGCTGTTTGCCGACGCGCTCTATCATATTTAAGGCATACTCCATTTGTCTGATGTTCTCCTCATTATTCCGCATACTGGATTGCAAAATTTCCAGACGTTCCTGTTGGCGGACATAGCGTTGTCTGGTACGTTCCAGTCGTTCTTCTAATTGTTTTTTTGTCACGAATTTCATACGTTTTTATTATAAATTACTGATACTAAATGGGTAAGAATAATCAGTCTATCCGAACGGATTGACACACAGGAAACGAGTTCCGCCCCACTCCCGCCTTTCTTTGAGAGGGCGGAAGTGGGGCGGAATGATAAGAATAACGGTAAAGGAGTGGTAAGGGGATGATAAAGAAGTGATAGGGTGATAAAGTGATAAGGTGATAAAGTAGCTGCGCTTTATATCGCAGAGTGTTATCCCGCTATCACTTTATCACCCTATCACTTCTTTATCACCTTATCGTCACCAATCCTCATCTCTTCCATCGCTACAATCTCCCAACCACGGAAGACGATGGTGATTAGTTTGAGTTGCGCTCCGCCGATGGTCTGCATGACAATATCGTCCGAGGCGTATTTCAGCAACTGCGTCCGGGCTTCCTCCTTCAGCGTGGCGATGCGGCTTTCGGGCTCGTCGCGCTTCAGATACTTCACTTCCATCAGGTAAGCATAGCGGATATCCGACATCTGCGGATTGGGACGGAAGTAGAAGTCGGCGTAACCCTTGTTCAGTTCATACTCGGGCATCAACAGATAGTAGTTCGTCATATTGAGGTAGGCAAGCAGGAAACCTTTCACGTGCGCCTCGCCGTCGATGAACTCGCGGATGCGGCTCTGCTTCTCCAGTTCAGCAGCAATGTAGGCGAAGAGGGGTTGCCAAGCGGCATCGTATGCCATGCCTACCATCAGATCGGCCAGATCGGAAAAGTCCAGACTGAAGATCTTCGCTTCCTCGTAGGCTTCCGTCAGATAGCTGTAGAATTGCTCGCGCACGGTGTAGTTAGGGATAGTAAGCACGGTCTGTCCGCGTTCCACACCCCGGATGCTGAGCAGACCGAAGTAGTAGAGCAAGGACTTGAAATTGTTACGGTCCACCATCTTCTCTACGGAAAACGCGCTGTTGATAGTGCCTGATATCCGCCCGGTTTCCACGATCTCGCGGATGACGGAGAAGTTGGCACCCAGTTCGTGGTCTATCCGGATGAGGTGGCGCAGCTTGTTATAGTCTGTGCGGATGTTAGCGTCTACCATTTCTCTGGGCTTTTTGCCAAGTTTCAGGCAACTGTTTACGTAGTAGAGCGTCATGTCGGAATTGTACATACTTTCGTTCAGACATTCCTCGGAGAAGTGGTAGTTGTCGTACCAGGGCTTCATGTCGCCGATCATTTCTTCCACGCCCATCGTCAGTGCGCCCCGGTCGCGGTAATACTCCAGCATGGTGCGCAGTTCCGTTTCGGTGAAGCCTACCAAGGAGTTGAACAGTGGCGAGGTGGTGATGTTGGTTCCGATATTGAAACCGCTCGTCACGTCGTCCAGTGTGATGGGGCTTACGCCGGTGATGAACATGCGTTCCAGAGCCATGCCGTTGCCGGAGGTAAGGAACTTGAGCACGTTGAAGAAGTAGCGGAAGAAGCCTTCACCGTGGGTGGCCTTGCGATACTCGTCCTTGCCGAAGGTGGAAAGGATGGTATTGGTGAAGTTGTCGTACTCGTCGATGATGAGATAGATGCGCAGGCGCAGGCGGCTGGCGGCATTGTTGAGATATTGCAGCCGCGTGGAAGCGGGGGTACGGCTCATCAGTTCTTCGCGGAAACCGGGCTGGAACAGATGTTCGTAGTTGTTGGCAAACTCTACGAACTGCTCCGTGCAATGCTTCTCGAACGACTCTTCCAGCCTTCCGGGTGTGGAGTTTACGGCAGAGAAGTTGAACCTCAGTATCATGAACTTCGCCCTCAGGGATGTGGGATGCTCGTATATCCACCGTTCGCCGAAGAGCTCCTCGAAGCGGTCGGCGTTGTTGATGTCATAATAGGCGGCCAGCATATTGATGAGCAGCGTCTTGCCGAACCGGCGAGGACGGATAAGGAAGAGATAGCGGGCTTCTCGCTCTATCAGAGGAATGAAATGGGTCTTGTCCACGTAATAACAATTGTCACGAGTGAGGCTCTCGTAGTCGCTCAGCCCGTAGGGGATGTCTTTTATGCTGTTCTGTTCCATAACTCAACGGTATTACTTAATGCTTAAAACCTAACACTTATTAATGATATAAGTATCCGTGGCAGCAAAGATAACATTTATTTCGCTATCTTCCCGCCACGGCTGATACTTATTATTCTCGTTTCCAATATGTCAATGAACGCTCGAAAGATGAATATTATTCTATTTTTTCCTGTACGCAACGGGTGGTGTGGGCGTCATAGTCTTCCATACCTACTACTGCTGGCGCTTTGTTTCCTTTTCTACTATCGGCCTCAAAAATCTCCTTATGTCCCATAGCTGTAATATACCCTACCGTTCCTACATAATTCAACTGGTTAATAAGAGGAGGATACCCCGTATACCGCAAGTAAAATTTAGAATCCGTATCATCATATTTCAAAAGTAACCCACCATCATCCTGTGTATTTACAGAAACTTTATTAGGATTACGTTTTGCCAAGACAGTAAGTTCACTTTGCTGAGGTATACGCCAACCTGCCGGACATGGATCATGAATCGTTTTAGTAACGCCCCATACCGGACGAGGATTAGATTCATTACACCAATGATTCCAACTACTCACATTTGAATTCCCAGCAATAGAAACCGGATTCCGGTAAGCAGTTTGCAATGAAACCGCCCCACTTCCCAAGGATTTGGGAACAATCGCATGAAAACCATCCGGTTTATACCTGTTCATAATATGCTTTGGGGGTGCATCCTCACTAAGTATAAACTTATAAACTTCGACTAACTTCTGCGTCGTGTAGCTACTTGGGAATGGGTCTTTACGCCCTTTCTGAAAGTGAAAGCCATTGTTACGGGACATTGTAAGAATATCTTTCGGAATAGCATTGAACGCTCCTTCATAAGCGCCCAGATTCCGATCCATCATAATAGCGGCAATAGTACCGTCAGAAGAACTGACCGGTACCAGTTTCAGTTTCCGCTTCGTCTCCGGTGTCAGCACCGTTTCGGTTCCCGAGGCATCGGGATGATAATCCGTCACCCACACATGCCAGCTCCAAAGGATATTTCCCGTACCATTTTCCCCGTCGTAAGCGGCAATCACACCACTTCCGCCGGATGTATTGGCTGCTGCGCGACAGTAAATAAGACACTGCCCCACTCCATTGGCGGGAACCAGTGTTATGGATGAACCGTCTGTACGCTTTATATCCACAATGTTGGTATGGTCGTCGTCACTGTTGGCAATGCCCATCACAGGATCGCCCACATCACCGTTTTCCTTAGTCTGCCAAAGTAATTTCACGGATTTTATCCCGGAACTACTGCACCACTCCACCAGCTTGTCATTCGTTACAGAGTTCCCACCCTGCTGAAACGAAAACGGATCAAAGCAGAACGCAGCACCCGGTGTAACCATGAAACAGTTGGCAGTGGGCAGAAGATTATTGTTACTTTCAGAGGCGGGTATAGGGTCTATATAGGTCACACGACCATCGTTCGTAGGAATACCTGTATGATTGAAATTCACGGTATAATTGTAATTGGTGTTACCAAAAACATTGAAATCCGATGCTTCCCTGCCACCCAGATAAACACGATAGTCCAATTTCTTCTTCATATCTGTTTTGTTCACTGCCACAAAATTCACAAAAGCACTTCCTTGGGGTGCATTGGCTTTCGTGCGTAATATCTCCGAAGTAGCAGCAGCAGAATTGCCACGCGCATTGGCAGGAATCCAGCAAGAATAAGTGCCACTGTTGCCCACCGAAGGAACTTCAATCGTAGTGAATTGCTGGATAAGAGACGGATAAGTACCGTCGTTTTCATCCGGTGCATCTACCACGGTATATCCCAAAGGTACGCTCTGAATCAAAATCTGCTTCATATCAAAATCACTGACGGTATAGGTCCATTTCACTGTGAGACGGGTTGCCAGACGTTTCAGTCGGAGGCGGACGTCATAAGCTCCGTCAATACTCTGGATGATGTACTTGCCTGATTCCTGCACCACTTTCACATGTTTCAGGTAAAGTACATAAGGCATCTTGTTCATGCTTGACTGGTCCGTAGGGTCTATCCGGCTAATCACTGTCGAGTCAGCGGTTATATTTTCCTGCACTTTCTGTAAGGTTCTGGTTCCCAATTCAGTTTTAACTGTTTTACCGTCTCCACGTGCCACAATCACCAGTTGGCAGTCGTCACTTACCTGCAGTGTTACATCCAGGGCTGTGCCGATGGTGGCTTGCGCAAAAGTCGTACCTGCCAAGTATGTACCTGCGGAGTTGTACTGCCTGATCTCTAGGTTATATAAGGCATCCGGAGTGAGTTCGGTAACATCACGGGTTAATACTTGGGGGCACAGGCTCGCGCTGAAGGCGGTTATACCGCCTTCAGCGCGAGCCCGAGGCGAGCCCGAGGCGAGCCCGAGGCGAGCCCGAGGCGAGCCCGAGGCGAGCCCGAGGCGAGCCCGAGGCTATTTCATATCCGTCGGTTTCGGGAGCGAAATCGAATGCCAGCGGCACCGTCACCAGTTTCTCATTATCCATCGGGATTTCTCCCTCGGTTATCTTATCCTCACATCCGGCCAGCCCACTCATAAGTGCAACCAGCCCTAAAAACATAGTAAAAATACTTCCAAATTTCATTCGTTTCATATTTATATCAATTTTATAAAATAGTTCATTATCTCCAAAACAGACGGTCTATTCACTATAAACAGACCATCCGTTTCACTGTTACAGATAGTCTGTTCTACATAAACAGACCATCTGTTTTTATTCTTCATTCCTGCATACAGCACAGGCGATCCGGAATATCGGAAAACAAACCGTCCCGCCTCATGCACTTCAGTGCATGGGGCGGGACGGAAAACAATATCTTATAATCTAACTACCTGAATTATCGGTTCACCAAAACAGGCTTTCCCACTATTTCTTCAAATTTTAACTTCCTTGCTTTCTCTGCAACTCAATTACAATCTCATCCGTCAGATAAGCCGAACTCATCAGATGCAAATCTCCTCTCCGTTGTGATAAATAAGTATACGTGTCACTCCCGTAGAAAACATCAAGCGCCTGTTCCTGAGAAAGGTTCAGGACAGAAATCAGCCGTTCTACGATAGACAGATATTTAGCTTGCAAAGCCGGGTTTGCATAAGGTGCCGGAGATTCTGACACTCCGGTCACTAACCGGACTTTCTCGACAAAATGCAAATGACGATTGATGATTTCCTGATTTACAATGCAAATCTGATTATTCGGTTCCTGATGTATAAGGCGCATTAATGCTTCTTCACGTGTATAGTCGCCCCTCAAATATAAATCAATGACACGTACCACCCGATCATCTGCAATGCCGCCTTCAATCAAATCATACTCCTGCCACAATGTGTGCCCGCTACGGCAGGCTGTCACAAAATCAAGCCAGGCAGCATCATACGCCTCGAAGTGCAAGCAGCGGTATCCGGTATCTGCCATCACCGCATCCATATCCAACTGATATACACTGAGCCAGGCTGCGGAATGATCGCGTATATCAGCTACACGCAATGCCCAACGTTCTGCCTGAGCACGAATATCAGTAACGTAAAATCCTACACCGAAATCAAGGTTCGGACGGCATACACCTGCCAACGGATTCTCCACCGGACAAACCGAACCATGGTATACGGTCAGCATCTCTCACCTCCTTCCGCCATCTGATTATAGGGTAGATACCCCTCGGGCAACCACTGCGCATCACGGTAAAAAACATATTCCAACAAAGAATCGACAATATACGTTTCTCCTTGCGTATGCAAAGTGTCGTAATATGACTTCACATAATTCTCCAGCGCACCTGTCGCTTTCAATTTACGATAGACTTCCGAACCGCAACGCCCCAACCGGACAGCCGTACTTTCAACGCAAAAGATAATAAACTCAAGTAACTTATCTTCTTCTTTCATTCTCTATTAATGAACTGATTCTATCAACAGGTAAAAAATAAATGCTTTATAATACAGCAATCTCTTCAACTGTCAGACCGGTAATCTTAGAGATTAATTCACAATCCAAACCTTCTGCTTTCATTTTACGGGCATTAGCCAAACGCTCTTCTTCACGTCCTTCTTCACGTCCTTCTTCACGTCCTGCCGCCCGACCTTCTGCTCGACCTTCTGCACGTTCAGTATAGATGTTATCACGGAGAATGACAATATTATCCAAATGTCGATAATAGGCTTTCAACTCATCTTTTGTCATCCTATCTATCTTCAGGTGTTCACGAACCTCCTCCAAACCGGGAGCGGTAGCGCTGTCGGGAATATCGCCTGTATTCAAATAATGAATCCATTCCTCTAACGGGCTTTTGGCAACCTGATTGAAATCATTCACCTTCAAAATATAATATTCAGGATAAAGCTGACTGACAGTATCGACACTGAAAGTCTGTTTCTGGAAAGGCGTCAGTTCCAGAATATCTCCTTCATGGATACCACGAAACTCCGTTTTACCATGATATACAATATCCTTTCCATTACCTAAAGAGAAATATACGATATTGACACTGTACACCTTACGCACCTTATCATATCCTTCGCCGCGATTGATATATTCCGTCAGTTTTTGGGATAACCCGAAAAGTATTCGTTGATAATAAGTATACTCATTATTGTTTTGTATCTCTACTAAGATATGTTCTCCTTCTGAATTTTCAACTAACAAATTGACTCGAAACCTCTCGCATATATCATCATCCATGTTCCGTTCGGTCTCCAAAGTATTCAATATTGTTATATTTTCTTTTAAAAGAGTAGTCAAGAATCCCTCCAGTGCTCCCCAATTGGCTTTATTGCGCAACAAGCGCTTCATAGCCCAATCGAAACGAATATAATTACCTGCCATCAGTTCGTCTCCTTTCTCTTGTTTTGTTTTCATGTCAACAAAGATAACAGGAAAATGTTGAATATCAAACGGCGAATAAATATTTATTTTAACTCCCTTTCCTCGTATATTAAATAGGATGAGACAAAGATACTTTCTCTACAATCCACTTCTCAATATTCCGAGTCTTGTTACTGAAGTTCACGCCAATCTTGAACAGTTGACGGCTATCCTTCTCGAAAGGCTGTGCATAGCCTTTCTCGTTAATCTGCGCCATGGCCTCCTCGGCGGTGCCGTCCAGCTTGAATTCCATCACATAGATGAAACGGTCCGTCTGCAACACCAGGTCAATGCGTCCGTCCGAAGTATGGCGCTCCGCATTGACATAAAACCCCAACAGTTTGTAAATGATGAAAAGCACATTCTGATAGTGCAACTCCAAGTCACTCACCAGCTCGTAAGGGGTATCCGCAAAGAAACTGCGAAGACGGCTGAAGAAAGAGTCAACGTCTCCGGCACGCAACTCCTTCACGAACTTTTGTATCTCAAAAGGAGCCTCTACTTTACTGAGCCGGGTATAGAAAGGTACCAAAAACTTGATGAAACCCTCTTCTACCTCCCTATTCGGGAAGCCGAGACGATAAAGGCCGAACTCCTTGTCATAACCCTTTATGGTGAGATACCCACTCTGAAAAATCACAGGAATGGGGTCTTCGTCGCCATAGATACTATTCAGAACATCAGCATCAGTCTGTACGTGCGCCATGCGTTCCAAATCATAATGATTACGCTTTAACAATTCCACAAGATAAGTAGGCGTACCCGTCTCAAACCAATAGTTACTGATCTCCTTATATTTGAAAGCATTCAGCAGACTGAAAGGATTATAGATACCTATGGAGTTATGCGTAAAATGATAACCGTCATAATTCTCTTTCAGGCGTGAACAGAGGGCCTCATACGTCAATTCCTGCGCTTCGGCAAATTCGTGAAGTTCCGCTTCCAGATTCTCATGGATTTCCCGCTCACTGACACCACAGATTTCAACGTATGTGTTCCGCATCGAAATGTCGTCCAGATTATTCAGGTCACTGAACACACTAATCTTACCAAACTTCGTAACTCCCGTCAGCAAAGCGAACTTGATGCAGCCGTCCAAAGTCTTCAACACCCCGTAAAAGGGTTTCAGCATATTGCGAAACTCACGTTGCAAGGCTTCATTGCCGATGGCTTGCAGCATAGGTTTATCATACTCGTCCACAAGGATGACGACACGTTGGCCCGTCTGCTGACAAGCGCGTTCAATAATTCCCGCAAAACGCAATGAAAGGGAACGCTCGGACGGATTAGCACCGTAGAGTTCTTCCCATTTGGCCAGTGACTTCTCCAAGATGTTATTAAGACTTTCGGGAGTATCATACTTTTCAATATTGAGGTCAAGATGCAGGATAGGATATTCTATCCAGTCCTTTTCCAACTTTTCCATCGCCAACCCGGTGAACAGCTCCTTCTTCCCTTGGAAATAGGCTTCGAGGGTAGAAACCAGCAAACTCTTTCCGAAACGGCGCGGACGGCTCAGGAAATAATAACGTCCCGTCTTCACCATTTGATAAATCAAGGCCGTTTTATCTATATAGAAATAGTTATCTCTACGAAGACTTTCGAAATTCTGAATACCAATAGGATAAATCTTGCTGCTCATACACATTGCTTTTTACATTGTTTACGTACAGCAAAGATAGCAATTGTTTTCCGTTATTCCAGCATGTCAAAGAGCGAATGTATTCAAATTACTTTGAATTATTATTTATCGTTAATCAGCCTTTTCCTGCACGCAGCGAAGCGGATGGGCGTCAGACTGGTACTTAGTTATGATAGTAAACAATTCACTGGAGGTTCCTCCTGAATTAAACCATCCTGCATAGGAATTATAGCCATTATCAGTTCCCTTATTTCGGGTCCATATCGTACACAAGTCTCCAATAAACTCGAATGTATTCATGTATCTGCCATAACCTGTAAACCGGAAATAAGAGGCATGCCCGCCATTCAACTGTTCGAAATAAAGCAGATAGCCGCCATCGTCATTTCTCGTATTATAATTCTTTATATTATTGTTAGGCAGACTGCTTCCATTCTGATTCACAGCAGCCAGATCAACCCGGGATATAACTCTCCACCCGGCAGGACATGGGTCCCAAACAGGTTTATCCGTTTCATCCCATCCTTTGAATGATGCTGATGCGATATTTGTCCAGGCAGGGCCTTTGCTACTGGCAGCATAAAATACAAGCGGCTGCCGGCAAGATGTCTGGTAACTGATTGTCCCCGATTGTCCTCCATTCACCACGTATGTAATCCCATCCGCCGCATAGCGGTTCAACATACCTTCGGGAGGCGTAGATGAATTCTTATTATTAATTACGCTGATCTTTTTAGTCGTATAGCTACTTGGGAACGGGTCTTTGCGCCCCCACTGATAATGAAAACCATTGGTCTTGGACATTTCGACAAAGGAAGTCGGAGTTTCATCTACATATCCCGCCATTGCTCCCAAATTACGGTCCATCATCGGAAGTACACTTGCATTGTTCAGCGAAAAGAGCAGCTTCCGTTTATTAACCGGCTCCAAGACTTGTTCACCTCCACGGGTATCCGGCTTATAATCCGTCACCCAAACATGCCAGCTCCAGACAATGTTTCCCGTACCATTCGGACCGTCGTATGCAGCAATCACTCCGTTGCCTCCGGTAGTGTTGGCGGCTACACGGCAGTAGATGCGGCATTGCCCTTTACCATTGGCTGGTACCGTATTGATATCACTATTATCTATCGTTCGTTTGATGTCTACAATATTGGTATGGTCGTCATTACTATTGGCAATCCCCATTACAGGATCACCCACATCACCATTTTCACGGGTTTGCCAAAGCAGCCTTACTGATTTGATACCTGTACCGGCGGTACCATACCAGCCTGTCATTTGTGAATTAGTGATCTCTGTTCCGTTTTGCTGGAATGCAAAAGGGTCGAAGCAGAATGAACCGCCCGGTTCTACCATAAAGCAATTGGCGGTAGGCACCAGGTTATCATTATTTTCCGAAGCCGGAATAGGGTCGATATAGGTCACACGATTATCACCTGTAGGGATGCCGACGTGCGCAAAGTTCACGGTATAAGCATAATCTTTGTTGCGATACATATTGAAATCCGTAGAAGGGCCGGAACCGATATAAACACGGTAGTCGAGCTTCTTCTTTCCGTCAGTTGTATTCACGGATACGAAATTGAAAAAGGTACTGCCTACAGGGGCATTCGCTTTCGTGCGCTGCGTTTCCGTGGTAGCGGCAGCACTTTCGCCACGCACATTGGCGGGTACCCAGCAGGAATAAGAACCATGTGCGGCATTGGCATCCGCAACAGGTATTTCAAGCGTGGTAAACTGCGAAACGATGGAGGGATAGGTGCCGTCAGTCTCCGGTCTATCCACGATGGTATAGTTCAACGGTACACTCTGAATCAGGAGTTGCTTCAATTTATAATCTGTAACACTATAATCCCACGTTACAGTCAGACGCGTAGCCAGACGTTTCAGCATCAGGCGCATGTCGTAGCTGCCGTCCGGACTCTGAATGATAGCTTTACCATTGACAACGGCTACCTTTACATGCTTCAAATGAAGCACGTAAGGCATAGCGTTCATACTCCCCGTAGCCGAGGGGTCAATCGCATTTATCACGGAAGAATTTACTATCATACTTTGTACTTGTTCTAATGTTTTTGTTCCTAAAGCCGTCACTGCAGGACCGTTGCCACGGGCTACCAATACTAACTGGCAGTCATCAGACGCCTGCAAAGTGACGTCCAGACTTGTGCCGATATTGACGGTGCCGTAATCATTTCCCGTCAGGTGGTTTCCGTTGACGTCGTACTGACGGATTTCCAGGTTGTAAAGCTGATCCGGAACGTCAGTCGAGGCACGAGTTATCACACCGGGCAACAGGCTCGCGTTGAAGGCGGTTCTACCGCCTTCAACGCGAGCCGTTGCGGTACAATTCACCAATGGATTCTTCGGCGAAGCCGAAACTCAAAGGTACTGTCACCAGTTCTTGCCCTGACACCGGAAGCACCGGATCATCTATCCGGTCATCACATCCGATAGTACCACTACATAGGGCTGTAAGCCCCAAAAGCAAATAAATTTTTCTTTTAAATATCCGTTTCATATATTCTTGTTTTAATTATCAATTTTAGTACAGGAATAGCAGAAAACAAGCCGTCCCGCCTCATGCACTTCTGTGCACGGGGCGGGACGGAAAACTTAATGACAAATATCTTTTTTCGGATATATCCTCCTAAATCAACTTTGCTTCTCTACAATCCACTTCTCAATATTCCGCGTCTTGTTACTGAAGTTCACGCCAATCTTGAACAGTTGACGGCTGTCCTTCTCGAAAGGCTGTGCATAGCCTTTCTCGTTAATCTGCGCCATGGCCTCCTCGGCGGTGCCGTCCAGCTTGAATTCCATCACATAGATGAAACGGTCCGTCTGCAACACCAGGTCAATGCGCCCGTCCGAAGTGTGGCGCTCTGCATTGACGTAGAACCCCAACAGTTTGTAAATGATGAAAAGCACATTCTGATAGTGGAGTTCAAGATCGCTCACCAACTCGTAAGGGGTATCCGCAAAGAAACTCCGAAGACGCTTGAAGAAAGCATCAATGTCTCCGGCACGCAACTCCATCACGAATTTTTGTATTTCGAAAGGAGCCTCCACTTTGTTGAAGCGGGTATAGAAAGGTACCAAGAACTTGATAAAACCCTCTTCTACCTCCTTGTTCGGGAAGCCGAGACGATAAAGACCAAACTCCCTGTCGTACCCTTTTATGGTGAGATACCCACTCTGAAAAATCACAGGGATGGGGTCTTCGTCACCGTAGATGCTATTCAGAACATCGGCATCAGTCTGTACGTGTGTCATGCGCCCCAAATCGTAATGACTACGCTTTAACAGCTCCACCAGATAAGTAGGCGTACCCGTCTCAAACCAGTAATTACTGATCTCCTTGTATTTGAAAGCATTCAGCAGACTGAAAGGATTATAGATACCTATGGAGTTGTGCGTAAAATGATAACCGTCATAGTACTCTTTCAGGCGCGAGCAAAGGGCCTCATACGGCAGTTCCTGCGCTTCGGCAAATTCGCGAAGTTCCGCTTCCAGATTCTCATGGATTTCCTGTTCACTGATACCACAGATTTCAACATATACATTCCGCATCGAAATGTCATCCAGATTATTCAGATCGCTGAACACGCTTATCTTACCAAACTTCGTAACCCCCGTCAGCAAAGCGAACTTGATGCAGCCGTCCAAAGTCTTCAACACCCCGTAAAAGGGTTTCAGCATATTACGATACTGCTGCTGCAAGGCTTCATTGCCGATGGCTTGCAACATAGGTTTATCATACTCGTCGATGAGAACTACGACACGCTGTCCCGTCTGTTCATAAGCTAAACGAATGACATGAAAAAAGCGTTCTTCCGGCGCACGGTCGGCGTATGGGCTGTTATAAGCTTGCTCCCAGATTTCAAGATTTTTGTTCAGTTCTTCAAGCAGGGAATCGGCATCTTCATAGTTACGGGCGTTCAGATCCAGATGCAGCACCGGATAACTTATCCAGTCCTTCTCCAGCTTCTCCATCGCCAACCCGGTGAACAGCTCCTTCTTCCCCTGAAAATATGCTTCGAGGGTGGAAATCAGCAAGCTCTTTCCGAAACGGCGCGGACGGCTCAGGAAATAATAACGTCCCGTCTTCACCATTTGATAAATCAAGGCCGTCTTATCTATATAGAAATAGTTATCCCTACGAAGACTTTCGAAATTCTGAATACCAATAGGATAAATCTTGTTGCTCATACACATTGCTTTTTACGTTGTTTACGTGTAGCAAAGATAGCAATTGTTTTCCGTTATTCCAGTATGTCAAAGAGCGAATGTATTCAAATTACTTTGAATTATTCTTTATCAAATATTTCTTTTAAATATCCGTTTCATATATTCTTGTTTTAATTATCAATTTTAGTACAGGAATAGCAGAAAACAAGCCGT
>ENA-USYP01001616-USYP01001616.1-human-gut-metagenome-genome-assembly--contig:-NODE-1616-length-16632-cov-8.359408_pt1 | contig 16632 bp, 10 predicted proteins | sample MGYA00250065_ERZ773512 | MGnify/ENA primary metagenome ERZ773512 (study PRJEB29103, sample SAMN06112003) | human gut metagenome | biome: human gut; feature: ankylosing spondylitis patient; material... | reverse complement strand
TTCCCTCGCTTTTTTAATGATACGGCGACCACCGAGATCTACACTCTTTCCCTACACGACGCTCTTCCGATCTGGTTCGGCATCAAATATTGGCTCCGGCCAAATAGCGTTTCAGAAGGAACGCGCAGAAATAAGGGAAGGTAAAATATCCACGGTTTCAATACCGTCATATCTGACACAATGACCTGGCGAGGCCGATCTACGGTATCCCAAGTTGTGAAGATAAGATTGGATCCATTTGGATATCTGCTGTTTTTGCTCCAGGAGCTGCCCAAACTGGGAGAAAAGCCTGACGACGAACAGTTGAGGGATTATTTGCCTTGGTCAACAACAATACCGGCATACTGCCGCAAGAAATAAGGATGCACGATATGGAGAAGATACACTCGAAGTTAAGAAGAACAGACTACTATGATTTCGGCCATGGATTGACGCTTATGAATGTCCTTTCCAAAACCGAAGAAGGCAAACTGGACCGGATCGATACATACATCGGTGTTGAAGGAAATGAATTTGTATGCGTGGGTTGTGCCAAAGACCTCTCTGCGCCGGGTGTCATATTTTCCTATGGCGAATATGTTCGATTTCAACGAGCAAACAAAGCAACCTATCTTGAATTTTTTAAGCAGAATAGCAGATCCCATATCATCGTTGACGGCCGTGCCCACACGATTGACCAATTTTTAAAACTATACTGATTTGAGCACTATCTGGGCTATCCCGGATAGTGTGCTCTTTGGTTACGGGCGATTATTGTGCGGATACCGAAAAGCTGCTTCCCGCGAGAGCCCCGGAAGAATGCTATATGCCGCAAAAATAGATGACCGCCATCTCAGTGAGCGAACGGCTCCTTGAGATGGCGGCCTTTTATACGTGGTTAGATTTTACGCTTACGATACCTCGGTCTCAAAATTATCTCATCTCTACATTGATCTTGCCAGACGGTGGATTATGAGGCGCTTACGGACAAGCGCCCGAGCAGATGCTCGGGCGCTTGCTGCACGCGTTGGATTCTTTAAAAGGCCTTTGTGCCAACAAGTGTATTGCCAGAATAGGCGTACACAAGAATGGAAACATTGCTATCAATATAGGTATCTTCCGTTGTATTGAACACAATGCAGTTTGTACCGTCCTTGACAACGATGGCGTATCCGTCCTCGTTGTAGCTAAGTGCATTCGTATCAATGCCCTCATTCGCTGCAGTGCGTCTATCATAGGCATGGAAAATTTTGAGTGGTGCTTCGGCAGCACTTGCATCCTTGTTCAGCGCAATCAGATACTTCAGACCGTTGGAGACATTCCAAGCTTCATCCCAACTGCTCGGGATCTTAGCAACATCAGCATCTTCCCACGCTTCGCCGTCCAGGGTCCGATAGGTAGCCGCAACATTCAATACCAGTTTGTAAGTATAGTCGGACGCACCGTCAATGGTGATTGCGAATTCGTCTGCTCCGGCGTTCTGGGTGACACTGATAGTCTTGCCGTTCAAACAATTGCCGACGATATACTTGTCCGCCTGCTGATAGGAAGTATTCAATTCGGCCGCCTTTTGGCTCTCGGAAGCACCGGGAGCAAAAGCAACATCGGCAGAGTCGTTGGTAGACTTAATTACAGCATTGGTTGTGCAGTTCGTAACATTAATCGTACCAGATTCATCAAGGCTCTTAATGTAGGCAGAGTTGCCGTACAGGAAACCGACAGAACTTGTACCGGTGATCGTACCGTTGTTCGTGCAGTTGATGAAGTTCATTGTGGTGCTGACATTGAAGCACGGGCCGGAACCAATGAGCACACCGGTGCAGGTGCCGGCGTTCTGAAGATTGACATTTACTGTGATATCTTTGAAGTTATAGGTCGCCGGATCGCCATTGGCCGTGTAGATTGCATTGATCACCACAAAGCCAAAGTTATTGCTGTTGGCCTTGGTCAGTTCGGATGTGCTGGTAAAGGTGAGATTTTCGAAGTCCGCGCCGTAGCTCGTGCCCCAGTCAGCGCAGGAGAGCAGGCTGGTAGCCAGCTCCCCCATCGTCACATGGATATTCTTGAAAGCGGCATGTCCGGAAAGTCCAGCAACATTAAAGAGAGCAGCAAATTTTCCGGAAGTGCGGGCACTGGAGAGTTCCTGGTTGCCGCCATCGTATACACCGGCAAATTTCGTGACCTCATCACCGGCGGCAACCGCAATATCTGCAGTCTGCTTGAAGCAATAGGGTGCGCCATTGAGCTGATCGATGGCCTTGAACTGCTTGGATGTTGCAATCAGGAACGGATCTTCCGCCGTACCGGTGCCGCCGTCAAAGAGCGCAACGACTTCATATTTGTCATCTTCGAGCTTCTTTGCCGCATAGCCCGGGGCGACAAAGTTGGTGCCTGCGCCCTCAGCGGCACAGTTGGCGGGATTGAATTTTACAAATGTGCCGCCGGTGACGGTGATCTTGGCAGTGCCCTCTGTGCGGTGCTTGTCATAGCAGTTCAGTACGAATTCGTCAGCCTTGGCTGTGTCGGGATACTTCTGCTGAATGGAATAAGCACCGCCCTTAACGGTCAATTCACCTTGATACACATACACGGCATGGATGTTGCCGACAAAGGTACCATTCTCAATGGTGAGCGTTGCACCATCCTGCACATCGACTGCATAGCAGTCATTTTCCTTGGCTTTGAGTGTGCCGTTGCCAGTAATGGTCAAATCGCCGCCGGCGCGGACGGAAAGCAGCGACCAATCAGCCGCGCGCTTTTCCCACAGGTCATTTGTGTTGCTGATGGTCTTGCCATTCAAGTCGAGCTTGACGGCCTTTGTAACAATGACAGTTTCAGAGATGTCAACATCCTTCAGCAGCTTCACTTCGCCGCCTACGGCAACAGCCTCCTGCAGCGTCAGATAGTTCTTTCCGTTGATGGAAGCGGCAGCCTGAGCGGGATCGGCAGAACCACAAACGGTGCACTTGTGATCCTCCCCATAGGTATGCTCAGCCTTGCCGCTGACGACATTGTGTCCGCAGGTAGCGGCATGCCAGTGATAGGTATCGTCATAGCTCCAGGCATCCGCGTAGCTGTGGCTGTGGCTGCTGCCGCCGCCACCGCCGGAGCTGCTGCCGCCGGAGGAAGAGCTGCTGCCGGTGGTGGAGCTGCTGCCGCCGCTGACGGTGCTGTCCTTGCCGTTCTTGTCGGTGACGGTGATCTTGCTGTCACCGCTGTTCTTGACATCGGTGTCCTTGGTCTGAACGGTGATGTCCTGATTGGACTCCACCTTCTTCACGGTGCCGTTGCCGGTGACGCTGGTATCCTCCGCATGGTTCTCCACGTTCTTGATAGTGGTGCCATTGCCGGCGTTGACATTTGCGCCGGGGGCATTCTCGCTCATGATGACGTTGTCGATCTTGGCGCCGTTCTTGGTCTCAACTGCGCTCTTTTCACCGTCCAGCGTCACATTGTCCGCGGAGGCGTTGTCCAGAATGACCTTGGAGTTGTCGCCGCTGACTGTGATGTCATCGATGTTCTCGCTGCCCTTAACGGTCACTTCGATGTCATTGGTGGGCACGAGCAGCTTGTCCACGCTGCCGGTGACGGTCACATCGTCCGCCACAACGAGGACGATACCCTTGCCGTCGGCATTGACCGTCTCGCCGGCCTTGTCCGCATAGGTGCCGATGGAGCGGTCAAGGATCGTGACGGTGGCCGCACGGGTGATGTTGTTCTGAGGAGCCAGCTGGTCGGCAGTCACGCCGCCCACAACGCCCGCCTCGATCAGAGCAGCCAGCATACCCTGAGCATAGGACGCCACCTGTGCGGCGTCGGTATATTTCGTCAGATCGGGGTTTTCAATGGGCTCGATACCCAGAGCGCGGCCCAGCATGACCATGGCGCGCTCACGGGTGATGGGTGCGTTGGGGGTCACAGTGCCGTTGAGGTTGCCCTTGAGGATGCCGGCCGCCGCGCAGCGGTTGATGGCATCGTAATGCCAGGCATCGGGGGTATTGTCGGCAAAGCCCGCGTTTTCTGCGGCGGGCAGTTTCAGGAGTCTTGCGAGAATTGCTGCGAAGTGGGCGCAGGTGAGCTGCCCGTTGGGGTTGAACTTACCATTATTGCCCTGAATGATGCCGTGGCCGCTCCAACGTTCGATGGATGCCTCAGCCCAGTGTCCCGCGACATCGCCGTAAGTCGGCTCTACCGCACTTGCGCCTACCGTGAGTAGACTGACTGACATGGCAAACGCAAGAAAGATTGATAACAGTTTGCGTTTCATCTTTTCTTCTTTCCTCCTAAGAATGTATATATATTTCCGCGGCTCCCCGCGGTTGAGTACCTATTATAATTAGTGTGTCGGCTTCTCCGGCCGCCCGGCTAAGATCGCCGTGCATTGGCTCAGCGGCCTGCCTGCGCAGACGGGGCAGCCGCAGCGCTGTTTTCCTGTACGGCTGCTGATGACCGATTTCCACGCATGGCCGTTTTCACACAGCCACCATGCCTTCCGGCTGCTGCCGGGTGTTACCTGCTGCGGCGTGAAGCTGCCGTTAAGGGTCGGATGCCACTGCGATGCGATCACCGGCTCCTTGGTCTCCAGATCATTAAATCCCGGCAGGACCTTGCGGTTGGTGCAGTACGGGCAATCGCTCTCCCTGTTCACACGGTGGGCGATGACCGCACAGAAGGAATGTCCTCTGTCACAGAGCCACCACACGCGGCGATTGGAATATGCGCTCACCGCCTCCGGCGTCAGCGCGCCGTTCTTTTTCCGATCCCACTGTTCAGCAAGCTGCGGATGCAGCGAAGCGAGATCATTGAATCCGGACAGGACCTTTTGTCCCGCGCAGAACGGACAGCCTGCGTTTGATGTGACGCGGCTGGCAACGCTCGCCTGCCAGCTATGTCCTTTCGGACACCTCCACCAGACCTTCCGGTGTGCTCCCGGCATGACCTGCGTCGGCAGCAGCGGAAAATTCTTTTCCGTGTCCCACTCCGAAAGCAGATCCGGGAATTTTGCCGCCAGAGAGTTTTCCTCCGGCAGAACAGCGCGGCCCGCGCAGACGGGACAGCCCGTTCCCCGCGCGCGGATTCTGACTTCGGAACGGTAGGAATGGCCTTGGGGGCATCGCCACCATACCTTTTGATGGCTTCCGTAGGTCACATCCTTCGGCGTGAGCGGCGCATTGCGTTCATCGTCCCATTGTGCCAGCAGGTGAGTTTGTTCATGCCCGGCGCAGAAATCGTACAGAGACGGACGGATCGCCGCTCACCTCCCGCAGAATACTTGTCCGCCTGCAATACAGGCGGAAGGGCCTTTTATTGCGCATTGTGTATCTGGCACAGTGGATAAAAATGTACAGGTTGCCGACCACAGCGATATACACAAAATCTACATCTTAACCATAGCACTCCTCTAATAGAATAGCAATAGGATAACAGCTTAAAACCGACTAAAAAAGCGTACTTTTTTATCCAGCCCTTTTTACTTTCTGCGTTTTCTTAACGATTTCTTTACGCCCGTCATCCTGAGCCCAGAGCAAAAAGCTCCGGTGGGTGACGCCCAGCAGTTTTCCTGCCGCCCGTGCAGACAGCTCGCCGCGCTCCCAACGTGCTTTGACTTCGCCGAACCCTTCCGGCAGCGCCTTGCGGGGTCTGCCGAATTTCACGCCGCGCGCCTTCGCTGCGGCGATCCCTTCCGCCTGCCGCTGATGAATGAACTCGCGCTCTGTCTGCGCCACATAGGATAGCAGCTGCAGCACGATGTCCGCGATCAGCGTTCCGGTGAGATCCCGGTTCCGCCGCGTGTCAAGCAGAGGCATATCCAGCACAACGATTGCCGCACCCTTTTCCTTTGTGATGACGCGCCATTGCTCCAAAATTTCCTCATAGTTTCTGCCGAGACGGTCGATGCTCTTGATCACAAGCGTGTCGCCGTCTTTCAGTTTGCGCAGCAGCCGCTGGTAGCTGCGGCGGTCAAAATCCTTGCCGGACTGCTTGTCCACAAAAATCGCCCGGTCCGTTAACCCGAATTCCCGCAGGGCGATGAGCTGACGCAGCTCATTCTGTTCCTTGGTCGAAACCCTTGCATAACCGTATTCCATGTGCTGACCTCCCAATTTATCGGTGGATAAATTGTAAGCCAGGTGCCGACCACATGGGGGATATAGTGTTGCAGACTCACCTCCGTTTTTCGCGTAGAGTCCACGCATAGTGCGTGGACTCTACGCTCTATACGGGGTATTCTCCCATTTTCACAGAAAATCTTCCATCCGCCGCTGTGTTTGACGCCGCATTCAAAACCTTACACGCAGTTTTTGTTGTCCGCGTGTTATGTCCTCATACTTACTTGACCTTGGAAATGCGGATGCCCATTGCCCCCTGCGGCGGGTCAGTTATGATCCGCTAGCCCCCTGTTTCATACGCGGCCCGGTTTGACGTTTACTGCCCCAATATGACAGTAACGGAACGTTTCACAACGTTCCGTTACGCTTATCTTCCCCGGCCTTTCGGCCGGGGAAGATCTTTATAAGAGGTCTTGATCTCACTTTTCCGCGTACAGCCGCCACAGGAACGCCGCGATCTGCGCTCTCGTGCAGTCGTTGGCGGAGCCGAACAGCCCGCCGCCGATGCCATCGGTGATGCCGTGCTCCTTGGCCCACGCCACAGCCTGCGCATAGTAAGCGTCCGCCGCTACGTCGCTGAACCCGGCGCTGCCGTTCACAGCGGGGCTGCCCGCCGCGCGGTACAGGAACGCCGCGGACTGAGCGCGGGTGCAGGCGGCGTCAGGGCTGAACAGGCCATTGCCCGTACCGCCGGTGATGCCGTTTTCAATGGCCCACGCCACCGCCTTGGCGTAGTAGCTGCCTGCGGGAACATCCGCAAAGTCGGCCGTGCCCTTCGGCTCGGGAGAACCGGCGGCCCGCCACAGGAAGGTAACGATCTGGGCCCGGGTGCAGTTCAGGTTGGGACTAAACGTGGTCTCCGTAGTGCCCTGCGTGACCTCGCGCTTGAGCATCCACTCCACCGCGTCCACGTAGTAGGCGCTGTTTGCCACGTCCGCAAAGGGATTCACCCAGGAGAAGGTAGGCTCCACCGTCACCTTGTCGGCGGGCATCTCAAAGGTAAACGTGCCGTCGCCGTTGTCCTTGACGGCCAGCTGCTTGCCCTTGGAATCCCGGACGATCACCTCGTCCACCTCGTAATGGCGCTCCGGCTTCACGGTGATGGTCACCTTGTCGCCCTTGGCCGCGCTGGTCTTGGAGAGGGAAACGGAGCCGTCAGGATCCTTGCTCACCTCCGTCTGAACGGGGTTGGTGGAGGGTCTGGAGCCACCGCCACCGCCGGAGGAAGAACTGCCGGAAGAGGATGTATCCGCCCACAGCACTACCGTGCCTTCCGCGTAATAATTATCCGCGAGATACAACCACGAATATGCCTTTCCCTGCACAAGCGGTTTATCCTCTAAATAGCCAAGCACACCGTTGCCCCACTCAAATTCACCGTCAGGCCAGCCGTCAGCCTTCGTAAAGGTCACATCCTTCAAGGTCTTGCCTGCCCCGGTGACCTTCGTGAAGGTGGGCGTGCCGCTGAGCTTGGCCTTCTCGATCCATACCTTGAGCGACTGCTCCGCTACATCGTTGTGAGAAGCATCACCCACGACCTTATAGTAAACAGTGTAGATGCCCGCGTTGGTCGCGGTGGGAAGGTCGGGGCTGTAAGCGCCGTTGTCCAAGCGGTATTGCATCACACCGCCCTCGACGCTGCCCTTGTTGATGAGCACCTGCGGCGCGCCGGTATAGGTCAGTCTGGCTCTGGGCGTGGGTGCGGAGTATTGCGGTTCTGGTTTCTCAGCGGGTGTCCCGCCGCCGTCGCCCTTGACCTTCAGCACGAGGGCGCTGCCCTCAACAGCGGTTGCGTATGCGTTATCGTCGGAGACAACGTGGGTGGTAAGTCCGCTGGTGCCCTTGGTAGCCGCGATGACCGTCACAGGCGTGCCCGCAGCCGGTTTTGTCTCCGTGGTCACGCCGATTTTGCCGCTCAGACCGCCCTCGCCGATGGTGATGGTCTTTCCGCTGGGCAGATAGACGTTGTTCGCCACGCCCTTTACTGTGTTGTCGGTGATCTTGGCCGCGCCAGAAACATTGAGGATACCGCCTTGGTAATTCCCCACGGAAGCCTCCATATATACACCGCCGCCCTTGTTGCTGGCCGTGTTGTCGCTGATCTCACCGCCGTACATGTTGACGGTTCCGCCGTTATACACGCCGCCGCCATATCCAGCGCTGTTGCCGGTGATCTTGCCGCCGTACAGATTGAATGTACCGAATTGGCCAACGCCTACGCCTCTGTTGGTGTTGCCGGTGATGGTGCCGCCAAACATATCCAGCGTGCAGAAGCCGAATATATCTACGCCGCCGTTGCCGCCGCCTTTGATCGTACCGCCGCCTATGCAGTCGGTCAGAGTTAGGTGCGCTTTGTTTTCGCCAAGGACCCAAATCACATAGTCACTCGGCGCATTGCCGTTCGCGCGGTCGATGGTATGACCGTTGAGGCAGAGCTTGACATCACCGTCGATCAGGATAGCCGCGCCGCTGAGGGTCAGGTTATCGTCCAGATAATAGTTGCCCGTCGTAAGGACATAGCCCTCGTGGGAAACAGCACCTCCGTCAGCTCGGTTGACCGTGCCCTTCGTCCAGTCACCGTTTCCTTTCTTCAGCACGCCGTTGTCCATCCACAGCTTCGTGTCAAAGGTGATCTGCGTATCAGTCTCGTGGTCGCCGATGGCGGTATGCGTCTTGCCGCAGAGGCAGTGCGTGTGCGTCTCGGCGGTCGTGTCCTTCTCTGCCAGCACCAGCTGGTTGTCTTTGTACTTGACCACATACTGCGTTTTGTCGCTGAAAAAGATGCCGCTGTAATCCTCATTCACATTGTTGGCAATGTCGAGGTACGCGCCCCTGGTCACGCCGATGCTGTTCGGACTGCCGGTCAGTTTGCCGCCGATGGTGATTTTGGCGCTCCCAGTCAGAAACACATTGCTGGCAGCTCCTTCCCTTGTGTTCCCCTTGACGGTCGCCGCACCGGACACGGTGAAGGTGGCGTTGCCCCATACAAACACGCCGTTGCTGTCGTTGCCGGTGATGCTGCCGCCGCTCATGTTGAACGTGCCGCCGCTCACATACACGCCGCCGCCGTTTTTCGCCTTGTTGGCCTTATCAGCCGCCGCGCCGCCGATGGTGCCGCCGCTCATGTTGAACGTACCGTGGGTGTCCACATACACACCGCCGCCGTAGGTGTCATTGGCCGTGTGGTTGCTGGTGATGCTGCCGCCGCTCATGGTAAACACGCCGCCGCCCACATACACGCCGCCGCCGTAGGTGGCGGCGATGTTGCCGCTGATCTCGATCTTGCCGCCGTGCATATTGAATTTGCCGTTGGTGGCCACACACACGCCGCCGCCGTCATTTGTTACCGTATTGCCGCTGATCTTGCCGCCGTACAGATCGAACGTGCTGCCGCCACATACATACACGCCGCCGCCGTTGGACGCGCTGTTGCCGCTGATCTCGCCGCCGTACATAGTGAACGTGCCCTTTTTGACCTCCACGCCGCAGCCGGTGACGTTTGAGTGCGTGACCGTGCCCGTATTGCTTGTGCAGTCCGTCAAGGTCAGCTTGCCGCCGGACGCGATCTCAAACACGGGCTTATCTGCGGCTGTGCTTTGGATCGTCTGGCCGTTCAGGCAGATGGTGACGGTTCCGGTAATTTCGATCTTCTCTGCCGGAGATAAGGTACTACTCAGATAATACGTTCCGTCCGAAAGGGTATACCTATTCTGTCCCAGCAAAGCCTTGGTCAGCACTGTTGCAAAGGTTACCGCTGCCCCATGGCTGCCCTCATTGCAGCTGCTATTGCCGCAGATGCAGTGGGTGTGCGCCTTTACCAGCACCAGCTTGTCTTTGGCATCGTTGACCGAGACCGCGTACCCGCCCACATCGCTCTGGAACTTCGCCGCGTCCTTATCGTCCAGGCTTGTGCCGGTGGTGGTGGCGGTGGCAATGGGGATCGTCCCGCCCTCAGTCAGTGTTTTCTCCGTGGTCACGCCGATGCTTGCGCCATCGGCCAGTGCGCCGTTGACGGTGATGAACTTATCCTTGAACAGATGCACATTGTTGGCGTCGGTGCCCTTCTGGTTGTCCTTGATGACCGCCGTGCCGGAAACGTTCAACGTGCCATACGTGCCACGGGTCATATGCACGCCGCCGCCGTAGTTCGTCGCCGTGTTGCCCGTGATGCTGCCGCCGCTCATGGTGAATGTACCTATATCCACACTCACGCCGCCGCCGCTGCTCGCCTTGTTGTTGCCGCTGATCTCGCCGTCGCTCATGGTGAACGTGCCATCGTACACACACACGCCGCCGAGGGATGTCGCCGTGTTGCCCGTGATCTTGCCGCCGCTCATGGTGAACGTGCCATCGTACACATACACGCCGCCGCCGTCTTTCGCCTCGTTGTCGCTGATCTCGCCGCCGCTCATGTTGAAGGTGCCCTTTTTTCCGCCGTAGTCGCCCACGTGCACGCCGCCGCCCCTGTTTTGGCCGCCGTATTTGATGACCTTGTTGTTCGTGATGCTGCCGCCGTCGTACAGATTAAACGTGCCGCCCGCCACATACACGCCGCCGCCGTTGCCTTCGCCGTTGCTGTATACATCCGTCGTGTTGTCCGTGATGCTGCCGCCGCGCATATGAAACGTGCCGCCGCTCATGTACACGCCGCCGCCGTTGCCGGTTCCCTCGGCACTGCCCGCCGCCGTGTTGCCCGTGATCTCGCCGCCGTACATATTAACCGTGCCGCTGGTCATATACACGCCGCCGCCCTTGGCCGCCTTGTTTTTAGTGATGCTGCCGCCGTACAGATTGAATGTGCCGCCGTTGACCTCCACGCCGCCGCCTTTGTAGGCGCTCGTGACCTTGCCCTGATTGCTTTTGCAGTCCGTCAAGGTCAGCGTACCGGATACGACCTCAAACACGGGCTGATCTTCGGCTGTGCTTTGGATCGTCTGGCCGTTCAGGCAGATGGTGACGGTGCCTTTGATCTGAATGGGATGCTCGATCGTAACATCCTTACCCGTTTTCAGATAATAGTTGCCGTCGGGCAAAACATACTTACCGTTGCTATCGGGAGTTTGCCCCTTTCCATCGGCAGCGTCTCCTTCGCCAACATCCAGTGTATGATACCCCGTGCTGGCCAGCCACTTACCAAAGGTAATATTACCATGGTCTTTCTCGGCGCAGACGCTCTTACCGCAGACGCAGTGGGTGTGCGTGTCGCCCGCCGCCAGCGTCTCAAGCTGGCTGAACCGCTCGGACAGCGCCGCCAGCTTCTCCGTGTTTTTCAGCTGTGCCTGCTGTTTTTCGGACAGGGTGTCATAATACGCTTCGCAGGCGGTCTGAAACGCCTCGTAGACCGCCATGGCATCCTCATCGTCCATGCCGTCCAGTTCCGCCGCGTCAGGCAGAGCGTCGATCATCGCCTGCACCTCGGCCACGGCCTGCTTTGCGGCAGAGTCCTCCTGCTGTTCTTCCTGCTCCGCAGGCTGATTCTCCTGCTTCGCTTCCGCAGGCTGATTCTCCTGCTTCGCTTCCGCAGGCTGGCTTTCCTGCTTCGCTTCCGCAGGCTGGCCCTCCTGCTTCGCTTCCCCGTTTGCCGGGTCTGCCGCTTTCTCCACGGCCGGGGACGTCTGCGCCGTCCCCTCCGTCTCCTCTGCCAGCGCCGCCGTGGGCAGCAGCGTCAGGCACAGGGCCAGCGCCATGAGACAGTTCAAGATACGCTTCTTCATAGGTTTCCTCCTTTGGTTTTTCCCCGCCCCGATCAGGTCTCCACGGGCAGAGAGTATCCCGTAGGGGCCTCCCCTACGGGTCCGGGGGCGCCCCCGGACAGTCTTTCAGTTTTCGGTGTTCAGTGTAGCATATTTTCCGCGCCTTGCGTGGCCGTCTGCATGAAACGTCCTTTTTTCGACACGAAATGTCACCGGAGCGGTCCGTCTGCCGGTCAGCAGACCTTCTGCATCCGGCCTCTTTTTCGCGATAAGATCATACACCGTACACCAGTGTACGATGCAAGAACTTTTTTGAACTTCGGAAGAAATTTTACGAAACCCGGCGAAAAGCCGTTTCCCTTTAGTAAAATCGCCCATGCCGCCCCGCAAAAAAAGCAGCCGCCGCAGAACGGGCCGTGCCCGTCTGCGATAGCTGCTTCAGCGTGTCGAAAAATTCTTTTCGCCCCCATGGCGCAGGAATACACCGTCGGCCCAAGCCAAACAGCGGATACTGCATATCCGCTGTTTGGTGGCCATCCTCGAAACAGGCTCGCTTCATCCGCCCCGGCGGCGCTTCGCCTGTTTCCCCCCGTTCTTTTACCCCCAGACCTCCATCATCACACCGCCGGTGACCGCCTCCCAGCGGTGGGCCGTCAAGTCCGCCGTGGGCAGCACCGTCACCGACAGGTGGGCGGGTTTCAGCCGCTCCACCGCCCGTTTCAGGGCCGGAATGTCCGCCGGAACACGCCCCGCGCCCACCGCCAGCGCCGTGACGCTCCAATGGGCGAAGTCCTCCTCCACCTCGCCCCGGTCGCCGCCGCCCAGCGTGACGCACAGCTCCTTCAAAAAGGCGGGGGTCAGGGTGCGCCCCCCGGCCATGGCGGCACGGACGGCGGCACGGCGATCCTCCACCGCGGCCCCCTCCCGGACGGGCAGGCCGTAGTCCCGCTCCCACAGGGTCAGCCCTCCGGTGGCGGTCTCCACGCACACCTGACCGTTCTTCTCCGCCACGGCCTCCGCCATGGCGTTCTCCCCCTGCTCCAGCGCCGCCAGCGTCTCCCGGACGGGGGAAAGCTCCGTCAAAAACTCCGGCAGTCTCATGCCTTCACCTCCGTCAGCGTCAGCGTGCCCACCACAGGCACAGCGCCCTCCGCCAGCGTCAGGCTGTCGCCGCTGCCGTTCATGGTGAAGCCGGACACATCCGCCACGCCCGGGCAGTCCAGCAGCAGACGCAGGGCCTTGCCGTGGCTGACCACCCGCGTCCGCAGGGCGTTGTCCCGGAAAAAGGCGGTCAACCCCTGAGAAAAGGCGGTTTTCACGCCCTCCAAGCTGCCGCCGTCCATCAGCGTCACGGACGCCGCCACGTTCACCGCCGTCTCAGCGGCGGCTCTCACTCTGGCATCCGCGCCCACGGGCCGCTCCCGATCCACGATGGCCTGGGCCTCCCGGATAGCGGCCCCGCCGGGGGCTTTTCCCTCCCGGCCCACCGCCACGATGTCCACGGTGCCGTTTCCTCTTGCCAGAGGCAGCACCTTCACCCGCAGGATGTCCGCCGCCTGTCCGCACCACGCGGCGTAGTGGTCGGCGTTGCCGGAGGCGGGCGTTGCGGCCAACGCCGCCAGCGTCCGGGCGCGCAGTTCTTCGTCCGTCTCCCCCTCCTTGCGGACGCACCCCCGATCCGCGCACACGGCGGTGAGCCACTCCCCCACAGCGGAGGACACAAAGGCCCGCCGTTCCAGTCCGTCGATCTCCATACTCCAAAGCTGCGCCATCCCGTCGGCGCAGGCCCGGAGCACGTCTCCGGCAAAGGTGCCCTCGGCGGCGCTGCCGGGGCCGGTGTAGGCGGCTGTCAGCAGCCGCAGCATTTCTTCCCTGGTCATCTGATCGAAACCTCCGTTTTCTGGGTAAACTCCTCATAGACGGTGTGCACGGTGAACCGGGCCTCCACCCGGCTCCCCTTCTTCGAGAAGGAGAACCCGTCCACCTCCCGGATGTAGGGACACACCAGCAGCGCGTCCCGCACATACTGCCGCACCTGACTTTCCAGAATCCCCTGATCCACGCAGCCGCCCAGCAGCAGCGTCAATTCGTTGCCGTAGTCCGCCGACCACGCGGTATAGCGGAACCGCTGGCTTTCCGGCCGCAGCGCCCGTGTCACCCAAATTTTCAACGCCTCGTCCCCGCTGACCAGATACGGCTCTCCCCGGCGCAGGGCAAAGCACCGGTTCTCCCAGTCCACGGCCCACTCCCGGAACAGCGGCAGCGCCGCCTCCGGCGCGGTGTCGGGGGCTGTGCCCCAATCGGGAAAGATCATGCGCCCCCACCTCCCACAAAGCCGAGGATCCAAAAGCCCTCCTCACAGGACAGCAGCGCCAGCTCCTTACCGATGTCCTCCTCACGGAACACCGTCCCTTGGAGATAATACAGCCCCTCGGTCAGCGCCGTCCCCCGGACGGTAACGGTCAGCGGCGAAACCGCCGTCAGCGTGCCGAACAGCCCCGCCGGAGCGTCCTTCCGCTCCGGCGTCAGCAGTTCCAGCAGTTCACTGTAAACGTTCATCCCTCAACTCCCTCCAAACTCAGCGACGTGGTAAACACGCCCTTTTCCCAGCGGTGCTCGTGGGCGGTGATGTCATAGACCCCCTCCAACCCCCATTGGGGCCGGTGGGCCTCCACCCGCCCGCCGCACCGCAGGGACAGATCCCCCAGCACCGTCACCCTTGCGGACAGGCTGCGCCGCCGCAGCGCGGCCTTGGCCTGCGCCTGCGGATCGCCGCTCTTTCCCATCACCCGCTGGAACCGCCCGCAGGCGGTGATGTCCCCGGTATTCTGGGCGGCGGCGAGAACGCGCCCGTTCCGGCCCGTCACCACGGCCCGGTTCACCATGTTTCCCATGGACGCCCGCCCGGAAACCTCCAGCACCCGCTCCGGCTTCAGGGGAACGGCCCCGCCGCCCCCCTTCGTCACGGTCAGTGCCCCGTCCCGGACGGCGATCTCCCGCCCCTCCCCCACGGCTCTGCGCAGGATGGAGAACGCGGACTCTCCCGGCCCGGTGACGATGGTGCGGTAAAGGCCGTCATCCTCCACGGCCCCCAGCGGAACGCCCAGTTCCCCGGCGATCTTCCCGGCGATCTGCCGTCCTGTCCCGGCGTACACGCCGTATAGCTCGTTCCGGGTCAGATATACGCCCCGGTCATAGGCCGTCAGGGTCACGGTCTCCGGCGTTCGGTCAAGTTCATGGACGCTGCCGAGGAAGATCTCCTTCCCGCCGTCATCCAGCAGCCGCACCACGTCCCCCACCGCCACGGACAGCTTCAAAAAGTAGGTGTCCGCCGGGGCGATGAGCACCGTGGCGGTGAGACACGCCGCCGCCTCGTTCCGGGTCTTGCCCAGCCGCACCGATTCCAGCGCGGGCATGACCATCTGTTGTCCGATCAGCAGTTTCACAGCGTCAGCACCTTTCCGATTTGCAGTTTCCGGGGGTTCGTCACGCCGTTTTTGGCGGCGATGCGCCCCCACTTCGTCCCGTCGCCGTAAAAGCGGCAGGCGATGTCCCAAAGGGTGTCCCCTTTTTTGACGGTGTAGGTCTGGGGCGTGACCCGCTCGTCCGTCCGCTTGCGGACAGGAGCAGAGCCGCTCCCGCCGCTCCCCCCGGCCAGAGCCGCCAGCGCCGACTTGAATTTATACTCCCGCAGTGTCACAGTCAGCCCCACGTCCCTGTCCCCCTCTGCCAGCGTCTCGGACACGTCCTCGATGAGGAACGCATCGTTGATATCGCTGCCGGAGATGATGAGCCGCACCGGATCTCCGGAATCCTGCCAGCTTTTCAGCATGGCGAGGACGCTTTCCGGCTCCTTTCCGTCAAAAAAAGGCGAGTAGGCGCTGGGCAGGAACGTGGTCAGCCTGACCTCCCGCAGACCCCGGCCCCCCCAGATATTCACAGTCCCGCCCATGGCAAGGCTCCGCACCCGGTTCTCATTGGGCCGGGTGACGGTGAGCCGTGCGGGATTGACTGTAAAGTAGATGCGCTCCTCACCGTTGTTGTGCCAAAGCAAAACGGTTCTGGTGTTCATAGAAAACCCCCTATCTCACAGCGGCGGCACGGCGCAGACCCTCCAGCAGTCCCTCGGCGAACCGCTCCACCGATTCCGACTTGCTTTCGTGCACCGTTTCCCCGACTTCCGACCTGTTTTCGTGCAAGCACTCCCGTCTCTCTGCCGCCATTTCCGACGTCATTTCGTGCACCGTTTCCTCGACTTCCGACTCAGTTTCGTGCAAACCCTGCCGTCTCTCTGCCGCAGATTCCGACTTCGTTTCGTGCACCGTTTCCCCAACTTCCGACTTGCTTTCGTGCAAGCCCTCCCGTCTCTCTGCCGCAGATTCCGACTTCGTTTCGTGCACCGCTTCCCGGACTTCCGACCTGCTTTCGTGCAAGCCCTCTCGTTTCTCTGCCGTCAAATCCGACTTCATTTCGTGCAGCACTTCTCCGGCTTCCGACTCAGATTCGTGCAGATTCGACCCTCGCCCGGACACTTCCTCAGTGTTCCCGGACAGTTCCAAAGGTGCTGAAAATCGGTCATTTTCCTCGGACAACGCAAGATTTTGTGGTACAAAATCGGAAACACCACCCAAGATAGAGTCTGTCCGGTCTGAACCGTCTCCGCCGAAAAACTCATGTGAGACTTGTCCATCTTCTGCCGTACCGTCCGGTTTCCGCACGTCACCAAGTCGGATTTCCGCCTTTTGAACCGCCTTTTTCCGCACGTCCTCATGTCGGACTTTCTCGTTTTCCTGCACGCCAGCAAGTCGGAATTCCCTTGCTGACGGCGCTTTTACCGCAAAATGAGGCGC
>ENA-USYP01001608-USYP01001608.1-human-gut-metagenome-genome-assembly--contig:-NODE-1608-length-16702-cov-25.488241_pt1 | contig 16702 bp, 22 predicted proteins | sample MGYA00250065_ERZ773512 | MGnify/ENA primary metagenome ERZ773512 (study PRJEB29103, sample SAMN06112003) | human gut metagenome | biome: human gut; feature: ankylosing spondylitis patient; material... | reverse complement strand
ATGAGGAACCGTAACCGTAGCCAAATCCTCCGTAGGAAAAGTAAGAGACTGAACCAAGATGGTAGACTGAGGTAACGCTGGCCACACCATCGTAATATCTCGCTTCGTCAACGGAGACGAAACAAGAGTCTTAAATGCCTCTATGCGATAACTCATGAAACCTAAACAAAAAGCTGTGAGCGTGGGACAATATAAACCCACAGCCCACAGCGGTTATTGAACTAAAATGTAGAACCTACGCCTCCAGCTTCAGAACAGCACTACCAGCGTCATTCAAAATAGACACAACGCGCTCTGCATACTTCTTAGCATCTGCATCGGATGAGAACTTCTTATCAGTAATAGCCGACCGGATATCAGAACTCATGCCACCATTTACTGAACCCACATACACATACCAGCTGCCATCAGAATTCTTCTCCACAGATATCTTGGTAATGATAGAACCATCAGAAATGTGGGCCTCAAAGCGGCCATCTTCCTTCGAGCTCCAATCCAAGTTGGAATCATCAGAAACTCGACCGTCAGCAGCCATGTCTACATGGGCCGCATTCTTCATAGGACCAAACACCTCGTCCAAATGAGCTTTAGCCTCATCATACCCAAGATGCTCCTCGTGACAGAAAATAACAGCATCAAGAACCTCCTGAACCTGATTCTTCGTAGGCTTATCTACCACGTACTCAATAGGAGCGGTCTGAGGAGCAATATCCATCGTAGCAAACAGCTGAACACCAAGACGCCAAAGCGGGGTCTCAGCATAGAAAGCATCCACACCAATCTCGTCATAACGAGCATCCATAGCATCCAGCTTCTCCTCCTCGAACACACCATCAGTCAGACCATAGACGATCAACTGAGCCTCGTCGCCTTGATCATGATTGTCAAGTTCGATCTGCTCCGACCAGAGAACATAGTCCTCCATCGAATACTCAATGCCATTTTTATTGAACTCCTCCGCCAGAGTGTCGTAAACAACCTCCTCCGATGCATCTGAAACCTTCTTGCCACGGCGAGTGCATTTGGCACTATCAGTAAGCTGCTTGAAAGTGGCTTTCAGATTACGCTTAAAGTATGATACAGCCTGATCAGGACTCAAATGCTCCTCATGGCAATACACAACAGCATCTACCACAAGAGTTATCTGTTCCTTAGTAGGATTGCGTAACACATAATCAAGTTTTAACCTATTCGGCCCCGATATATAAACTTCAATGACATCCAACGGAGCCTTCTCATAAAACTCTGAAACAGAGCCTGACTTATATAAGTCATCAAAATAATCATGGCGATAACTGTCAGCACCATTGGCTATACCGTAAAGACGTATAGCACCTGCATTTGCTGCAATGTCATGAGCATCCAGCTTCAGAGATTCCGACTCAATCGTATAGTCCTCTAAAGAATAGGACACCTGTTCGGCCTCCAACGTGCTCACTAAGTCAGCATAGGTGGAAACAGCATTGTCGTCTTTAACACGCGCCTTCTGGACAGGCTTGCCTACATGCTCTCCGACAATCTTAGCAACCTCAGCCGAATCCTGAACATACCCAGAATCAGACGTCGGAAGAGCTTGATCCAACGCAACAGCCGCATCCTCTGCCGACGACTCTGAGCCACGAACTTCAGCAACAACCTTCGCAACAGACTCAAACAAGTCCTTAGACGGATTCTTCCACATCCACTCCTTGTAGAAGTCTGACTCGTCGTCAATAACCTGAACAAGTAAATACTCCGCAGCAGTCTCTGCAAGAGCCTCATCCATCTTAAAGAACTTTGAACGACTCCCGCGGAAAACATCTTCTCGGGCCTCAGTATCCATACCACCGACGCTCATATCCAAGCGAACCTCATGACCGTCGTTAATCCATGAATAATTACTCCACATAGTGCCATCAGCAAGCTGCATGTCAACATTGTGCTTCCGAGAGAGAACCACCGCATCCGTATAAGAGAACGGCACAATCACCTCCTCCGAATCTGAAACACGACCGCGCTTGCGAGGCGAAGCTGAATCCGAAACACGACCACTCCGGTTAGTCGAAACCGGGGTAACGTCGCCTACAACATCGGTATAAAAATCTACGCTATTCATAAAAAAAAATAAGTTTAAGTCCACTAATAGTACAAAAGTAAAATAAATTGCTGAAACTGCAAACTATTTACCCCGCAAGTTGAGGTCCTCCAACCACTGATAACGTACGACCCAGTCGTACCGGAAGTTAGTCTCCACACTCTGCTTGTTAAGCTGAATGTCATTATGACCCTGAAGCCATGCACCATGAAGAACTACACAGAAAGACTCAACGGAATTCAAATCCCGGCAGGTAACCGTAATATCCCGCCACAAAGAAATGTCAGGTGTGAAAGCTCCAGACTTCTGGTTCCACATCTGAGCCTTGATGGCGTTCAAGGCAGCACCAATAGACCCATCATCCGTCTCGGGAACATTAAAACCCCAAGTACCGCTGTTCTGCGGAATGGTCGGATAACGAACCTCCTCACCGTCCATATATAAGACCGTAGTCCTAAGCTGCTCCGACGGAAAAGTCGTAGACTGAACCGTGATGGCGTAATCCTCAAAACCCGGAATATCCAACGCAAAATTATGCGTGTTCATCGGGTTCGAGATGACATTCGTAAAAGTAGATATCTTAATAGACATAACCCAAAAATATTTATCAATCTAACAACTTATCCAATAGACTACGCCGCCATTGAAATATCTGCTGAAACTGAACCATCACGTGCTACAACCGTAATAAATACCTTCTCGGTAAGACTCATGAAGTAGCAGACAAGCTGAATACGCAAGTAACGACCTCCATTCGTATTCGCATCGGAGTTCAACTCATCACCCACATTGGCATATGACTCTACCTTCAACTCCTGACGAGCAGCAAAATTGCCAAGAAGCGTATTCAAACGACCCTCCAAAGCAATACGATTCGACCGATTGGCAGCAACATCCGTATGAATGACCTCCTCGACCATGTCAAAGGTCTGAGAAAGTAACGCCGCCGTAACACGCATAACGTTCAAGCGTGCAAAATAAGACTCACCAGCACCATACAAGTCACGGATGCAGAAGATGTAATTGCCAACAGCCGATGAGTAAACAGACCCAATACCATCCTCATCGTGCATAGCAACAACTGTGTCGAACCCAAGAGTTCGGACCAAAGATCCCGAAAATGAACCATAAGCCTTGTAAGACGGAAGCTGGTTGCGATTATGAAGCGCATAAGCCGTAGCACATATCCGTCCTGCCCAAGCAGCAGTACAATCTAAGTCAAAACGCGAAACACCGAGAGGAGTCCGTAAGGTGTAAGTCTCCCAGCCTACAATCCCCGACGTAAACATCCGAAGACCCCAATTACTAATACTGGCAGAATCAAACCAGTCAACAGCATTGTCCCGCGTCTCAGAATCAGGAGTACCTTTGGACTTCCAATAATATGAATTAGTAATTGTCGGAAAACCAACCAAAGAATTACAATCCTTGCGAGACTCCGAAACAGAGGACATGGCTGACAAAACAGAAGCATAGTCTGAAAAACCAGTAATCGTAGAGGTTGCATCAGTCGCCTTTTTAGAATCCATCGACGGAATGAAAGAGCTAACAAGCAACGTAGAAGAAGAAATATCTCGATCCCCAAACAACCCATAAGCTAACCCAAAGGCCGACGCCGAATAAGCCGGAGCTTCCATATCTACATCCTTAGAAGCCGTAGAAACTTCATAGCCCTGAATATCACCCATACCCACATTCACATACGACAAACCTACTCCAGCCGAGGAAGACGGAGTCGTATACTTAGAAGTATTTGAGTACGCCCACGTAATATCCGTAGTAAAGTAAGCTGAGTTGTTCGATATCTGATCAGCATAGAAATATGAAACCCCACTGGCCTCTAATTCCTCCAAAGTAAAGGACAACGTCTCTAACGTGTTATTGAAAGATGGAGTGGACTTGCCAGAAGAATCATAAGTAAAGCCGGAAAAAGCCGAAAGCGTAAGAGTAAACAACTGCTTCTTCATGAAAGTCTTGGACGACGACAAAGACACACGCATCGGAAAACCTCCCGGATAACGCAACCGGAAAGCAGCAACAGATTCACCCTTAATCGGATTATTCTCACTCGATGTAACAGCTTCAAAATCTGTAGCCTCCGTATCATCAGCGTAAGTAAAACCAGCATCGGCAGTCAACACGCCTTGAGCATCAATGCTAAAGAACACCCACGGCTCCGAAGTAGAGGTATCCTTACCAAGCCGTACAACCTCAACATAAGAAGCCCCCATCTCGAAAATTCGAGTGGTAGTAGCCAAAGAAGCATTCAATCGGCCAAGACCTTGAGGATTAAACAAAGTCCGATAAGTGCTACTATTGCAAACCGTGGGAACACCAATAGGACCCCAGTTCGTATCTACTACAGTTCCGACAATATCTGAGCCATCTGAAACTGTTAAATAATTGCTCTCATCAACGAAATCAACTTGGATGAGCGGATTTCCTCCAGCTGCTGCCATAACTAAACAGATTTTAATTTAACGGATATATAATTGCTTCTGGTTGCACAAAGAAAAAGCAAGCTCCGGGCAAACCACCTCCCGAAACCTGCACATGTGTACTGCTACACAAGTTATCGCTAAACAGAAACATTCAAATTATCAACCGTAGGCTCCACACCTCCGATAGGCAGGTCACCCTGCGCCACTAACCACTCCTTAGCCTCCACGCCGTTGGGAACGATGTAAATTCTATATCCCAACCACCGCATGGCTTCATCATAATCCTCCAGCTGAAGAACCGAACGCCAGCGCATAGTCAAAACACGACGCGCGCCCTTCCGATCCAAGTTATCACGCTCCGACTCTACACGGAAAGATAAAAGACGCATGCCCACATCCAAAAGCCAATCGGCTCCCTTCGGACGAACATGAGCATAAGAGTCATAACTCCAATGTTGACGTATAGCATTAGCAATAGCCCAAATATCCGACTGCTTCTCGGTAACAAGCTTCGCTGTATAAATCTGCTCAAAAGGAAAAGTCCGGATATGTTGAAGATTGCCATCAACATCAGTCTCATAAGAGTCGTAAGGAACTCCAGAAACTATGTCACTATCCTCCCGGGAGTAAATCAAAGAGGGGTACTTCACAATAGCATCCTTCGACAGAAGCTTGTCGATATCATCCGCATAAATCATCTCACGCAACTTAGGATAAGCTGCATGAAACCACTCTAAAACCGCCTTCTCGTACTGAAGCAACAACATGACCTAAGCAATATATGCTAATGAATCTATGAAATCATCGTAGCTGGAAACACTTGACACTACATCCAAAACATAATCAAGGAAAGACCCAAAGTCCCCATACGACCAAGACGAAGCATCAAGAACTACTGCATCACGATCCACAGACGGCTTAGCAATCGTAATCTCGTCTCCGGAAAACCAAATCCTAAAAGAATCTGAGCCAGAATGAGACTTAACAATAAAGGATGTACCTGACGACGAACCCTCCACAACTGATATATCAGGTATAAGAGATCCAAGAACCCGTGCCAAAACCTCTGCAGACGGACGATCTGACGAAGCCGCGTCCGCAACCTCCTCACGACCCCGCTCGCGCAAGTCCTCCAAAGATGGAACATGAGCATCCGCACCACCACGATGACGATGATACTCGGAGAGACCCAAGCCTATCTTGCGACCATCACGAGCCTTCTTATTAACTGACGCAGCGTTATCACTATCGATCACATCCACAAAAAACCTCATAGCGCGCCCCAATTAAATTCCCGACGAATAAATGAAAATGGACTCCTTCAGCTCCTCATAGCGACTCCGGCATGTAGACGCAAAATCGGACAAGGCATCCAAGTTGACCTGACCATTGTCCGCATCCAGAACGACAGACCGCAAAATAGCCAACTCCTTCTCGGCCATCTTACTCAAGACATACATCAACGCAAAAACAAGCTGGTCGCCTGCCAAAGTATCAAGGTCCTCCAAACGTAAATAACGACGGTAAGTAACCCGAGCAGGAACATAGCGGCACAGAATCTGATGAGCACCTCGATCCAACTCTACGCGAACGCTCCGGTTACCCTGAAAAGGAAAAGTGAGCTTTGCATTAACAACAGCAAAGACATCCTCATCAACATACGTGGTCATGGAATTCAAAACCATGTAATCTGTGATATACAAGTCCGACCGAAGCTCATCAACACAGGAAGCTATAAGAACATCCAAATCCGAAACCGCCTGTGTAGTAACACCGTCGCCATACCAGCAAGACACCGTCTGCGGAATGACATACTGAGACCACAACTTATCCTTAAAAGAAACTGCCATCGCTAACCAACATAAGTCCTGCTCGTGCAGGGAGTAATATACATAACACCATCTGAGTCAAGTAAGCCATTAAAACCTGCCGCCACGGACACAGACGACCCACAAGGACGACCGCCAAAAGTGAAGCCTACAACCTCCCCGGACTCACCACGAATGAACAAACGTGACGCCTTATTCGGAACCGTAACAGATGACGTCGGAACAAACGGAACCCACGTCTTCTTATCCCAAGACATCTCGACAGGATAACCGCCCCAAATAATCTGCATGACAACCTCCTTACCCCAAGCATCCTCTAAAGAAACAGGAACAAAGTTGCTATGAAAAGACACAGAATAAATAGCAAGAGAGTCTATAAAATCCCTACGCTCAGGATAAACCAAGCACTCTATAACACCCTGAGAATCTCGATTTATAGGCTTAACGGCAGAAACAGAGTAAACAAGACCGTCAAGCAAAAATCGATCATCAAGCATAGGAAGCCGAGGTAAACCTGTACACGACATGTAGATAACCCACGGAATAATATCGCCATCCTGAACCATAGCATCGTCGCCAAAAGACTCCTGAACATAAAACATATCCGGATTCTTCTTAACGATACACTGCTTCAAGACCCGAGCCTCCTCGTGAGAGTGACCATCCTGATAAATGTCAAACTCAGTACAGTTAACTATAAAGATACAATCACGCCGAAGCGGATGTCGGGAAATCCGAACATCCGCCATCTTAGCAGTATATTGCTCTAAAGCACTAAGTCGAGCGTCCATGTACAGAAATGAATTTCTTGGATATATAATTGCACAACCGCAGAAGCAAACGATAAATAAAAACAACAACATCGCAAAGAATCCACAGTACTGCAATAATAGGAATTAAGTACATGAAAACACCTATAATAAAGTCTGCCCACATAGCCTACTTCGTGTCTAAAGGTAGCAAGGCTTCCAAAATAGTATCACAACCAAATAATACAACCCTTGAATTGGACCTCAAGTGCTTCGAACGACGACACAAGGGATAAACATGCAAAAAATCCCTAAACTCAACCCACAAGTAGTTACTAACATTAAAACGATATAACCTCGAAGTATTCGCGTCACGAAAAGTCATTGCAAAGCACACACTTTGAGGACAGAATGCCACAACACGCACTCTAATATCCAACTTCCAACCCGGACGCAAATAAAAACCCTTAAGCAAATACTCCGAATCTATCTTGAGATCTGAATAAGATATCATAAGATTGTTATTTTACACCATCCATGCTCGTCAAACCGACACACTGACGACAGTATATCAACTAAAGCAGCATGCACCCATGTCTATTCAAGACATTAGTTTGAAAGCGGAATTAGCTTATCCAAAAAACCATCACAACGAAAAGGCACAACCCTCGAATTAGACTTCAATCGTTTCGAACGACGAGATAAAGGATGATTGTGAAGATAATCTTCAAAAGAAATATCATTATACGGAGTCTTACTAAAAAGACGTCTCCGGCCCGTAGAAGCCTCGTAAAAAGTTATCCCCAAACAAACGCTTTCAGGACAGAACGCAACCACGCGTACCCTAACATCCAAACGCTCGTTATCTCCAAGATAACAATCCCGAATCAAATAATGTGAATCTATCTTGAGATCAGAATAAGATGCCATAGTTAATTGTTATAAAAATTTACATACTCAGTCAGCAACTCGCGGATACGCTCAATCACATAGTAAGTCTGAGAGTCTAAACACTCCGTATTGCTAACACTCGAAACAGAAGCTAACTGTGACCCATCACTATTATTGAAAGAATAAATAGTATCGAACCCCCTCCCAATATCTGGAATGAAATAAGAATCACTTCCAATGTTCACAAAGGTATCACCCCAATAAGAAACCTCAATCCCATAAATATGAGTATAAAGACTCTTTGCAACGTCTATGTTGATAACACTTGCATTCCCAAAACGACAGCCATTAGAAATCTTAACTCCCTCCGAAACAAACGAATTGCGCCCAATAATAACATCAGAACCTACTGAGACATTATCCTGAACAACAGTGCCAGACCTAATGATAGAGTTAATACCCACTCGAGTATTGGAGCCAAGTTTGCACTTAGACTCCACAACACAACCATGACGCAGACAAACACCAGCACTCAACTCAACATCAGAACCCAACAATATGTCGTAGTAGCTCAAAATAGCACTCAACTCCGAAATTGAATCATAGGTAAACCGTTTTTCTGTCCCATCAAACCCTATAATGGAAATGGAATTATTACGCTGTACAGGAGTCAATTGATCCAAAACATAATCCCCAACAACTAAGACACGATCCTCTACATCGAAAGCATCCAAATAATTAATATCCGGATACCTACTAACAACCTTCGATGCAGGAATTCGGCGAATACAAGCCAAAGCTGCATCTTCGCCAGAAACCTTAAAAACAAGAACATGATTCAAATCAAATATATCCGGATAACCCATGCCAACAAGAGTGAAAGAAATCTTGTCGGAAAAAGACAGCATCCGATAAACAGACCCTAAAGTTAAATCATCGTAAGTCATAGCCGCCTAAAATTGAAACAAACTGCAAAAAACAACCTAAAGCTCCTCCAACATGTCAATCCCAATAGAACCAAAACAAAAAACAGAATCTTCCAATGAAGCAGAGGAATCAATATCAGTAATGTGATAATTCAGGTAAACCAAATCCGAAATGATATCCTTTCGATATATAGACATATCAACAGGACGCCCACTCATGTCTGTTACATCCGTAGATATGGCAATAACGGGAGATGTCTCATCAGAATAAAAACCCACTGCAACAAGATTGACAAGAGCAGGACGAGCAAAACCAGCCAACTCATTGAAGATATAAGATCGTCCAACCTTCAAATCTGAAAAAGAAAGCATAATCGTAGAAAGTTAAAAAGTTAAAACCCCGCCAATCAGTAACCTGCCTTCGTCTGACGTGTATTAGCAACAAAGTGCTTGTTGGAGCCCTTCAGAACAATAGGACCCAGATTCTCCCAATCGCCATTCGACCATACCTTCGTAATCGAGCCTTGAGCATTATGCTCCTTCATAGCCTTCTTAGCAGCAGACAGAGAATAAAAAGTCTCGTGATAACCTGTCTCGTGATTAGAAACCGAATAAATCTTCATAGCTTAAAATGTTATATTAAATTCAACAATCAATCGCAATCCCTATCGATCACAACACAAAGGTAGGAAAATTAATTTTATTCTCCAAATAAAATGAAAAAAAAGTTGTATTAATTATGAGTCTCCTCCCGAACCCAAACTTTCTTGGCCGTATCCCATCGAACAGTATAAAAATACTCCTCATCACCATGAATAGACGTCGTCAACTCATAATCCGGCAACCGCTGCTTCTGCCAACCCGAGTAAGTAACTGCCAAGAACAAAGTAACCAACAAGGATACCTCAGAACAACTCCAACGACCCGACGCAATAGACAAAACCCGATCAATATCGGGCTCCACAATCTCCGGAAAACCATCATGGCCCCGGTAAACATAGACAGCATTAGCATACTCGTCTATAAATCTAATAGAAGCACGTGTACTCATGACTCTTAAAATAACTGTTGTTGACGCTGATGCCACTCTAACCTCCTAACAGCATCAGCATAATAATCTGAATCAAGCTCTATGCCAAGCATCTCGAAACCAAGATCATGGCACGCAATACATATAGAACCACTCCCAAGATGGGTATCCAAAATACGAAAACCCGGCTTAGCGTACTTATTCAAAATCCACCCATACAAGGCAACAGGCTTCTGAGTAGGATGGATACGCTTCTCCTTATGCTTCATATCGCCCTGAAGCATGCCCTGCCAACGGTAACGAAAAATACGAACCGACGACTTAAAAGACGTCCACGCAAGCTCGCAGTCGGCAAAGTCGTTCTCGCCGTTCTGCTTATCCCAAACAAGCCAACAAGACGAAGGTGGAAGAAGATCAGCAAAATAATTACCACCCCATATGATCTGATCCTTGCTGACACGACGAAGCTCCTTAAAGTACTCCGCAGACGGACGCTCGCTATCCCATGACTTGACAGCATAATTGGACGCCTTAGCCAAGACACCTGCTCCACGCGGACGATCCTTCTTAATACCATAAGGAGGATCAACAACCGCCAAATCAAAAGAGTTATCCGCAAGACCCCGAAGTACATCCATACAATCCCCGCAGACCAACTCAATGCCCCCTAACTTAACACTCTCACCCATTCTAAAGGCATAAATTAGTCGTATTAATATCAATTGCCACGCCCTCGGAAATCAAATCCCGATAGTCAAACAAGTGCTCATGGAGAAAGTCAAAAACAGAAACATTCATAAGACGATCAACAATATGATAATCACCTGAAAAAGAAGGGCGACGCGTAATAAAAGCATGTACATTAGCATCCCATTCAAAAATACAATCATACAAGGCGTCATTATCTGAATCAGCAACTGTAAAACAAGCCATACCAGCACCATTCATATGCAACGACCTATCAAAACCAAGAAGCTTGCTTATCTCCACAATAGGAACAAACGTCTTTCCGCGAGACGTAACCACTCGACACAAATCCGACATAGGGCGCAAAACAGGACGATAAGAGGCATCTATAAGACGCTCCACACTCAGTAAAGTTCCAAGCCGATAGCAAGAACCATAGCCAAAATAAATATCCGAGGAAAGGTACGGTATAATATCCCGAAGATGAGACTTAACAGTAACACTCATAACAGCACATATTAATATTAAACCAGTCTAAAAACAGCCATTCCGGAACCAATACTCATGACCACAATGTCTGCAACAATGAACCTCATCCCAATCGTGAATCGTTCCATCCGGACCACCACTCAAATGCTCATTGCAACAAATAGGATATGTCTTAGAACCCACCACATAAAAGGCATCGCCACTCTCATCAACATAACCACAAGTGGGACATGCATATGAACCATACCCAGAAAAAGGTACCGACGATAAGTCTATAGTAGGCAAACCCATCAAATGATAAGCACTAAAAGAACCCATAACGAAAACACTAATTAAGACATAGAACCTATGGACGAAAACCACTCACGCAAGGAATCCTCCGTCTCCGACGCAAGAGCATCATCAAGAAGCGACTCCAAAAGAGATAAATCAAGCATAAAACCTCAAATGTTAATTACAAAGATAAACGTAAGAATGCCTTATAGCAAAGAGTCAAAACACGTAAAGCCTAAAATGAGAGAAAAAGATAACCCGCAGCATAAAAGCAAAACACGAAGCTACTCACAAGAAACCTCAACCCCCAGAAACAACATCGTCTATGAACCTAAACCTATAAGGACCTGCATGGACACGACTACCCCGACATACGCGTTGAATATCGCGCATAGGCAACCCCAAATCTACAGATAACTCCTTGACCGTACCACGACAAACCTCATCACCAGAATCTGTAAAACACAAAGCCATACGCTTAGAACTCCTAACAGTAGGAACATAACCATTCTCACACAAAGAAACACGGGAAAAACCAGACGAAGCATAAGCATACACATGATCCTTAATCAAAACCCAAGAAGCTCCCGGACGAGAATTAAACGAACGAACTATGTGATGAGAAAAGATACCAAACTTCTTGGCTACCTTCTCTCTATTCTGAAACTCACCTATAAATAAGCCACTGTATCTATCATAAACAAGCAGTGGCTCCGCGCCCTGAACTCGAGACATCTTATCCTTAGATGCCTCTGTATGACGCCGCCCTAATGATTGTAAGCGCTTACATTCCCTATACGCTTCTGTGAAAATAATACTATCAGGACGAACCTTCCTGCCTCTATTCTTCGCAGCAACTTTAGCCACAACCTCTGGTGGCCGTTTGCGACCACGTAAAGCAAGACTGGCTTTAATGCAAGCTTCAACAGACCGCTTCCGACCGCGTAACTTCTTCGAAATGCGAGCCCGAACCTCTGCGGAAATAGTCTTCCCCTTATTCCCTAAACCAAGTTTAATGCGCGTCTCTTCTGAATGATGATAACCGCCCCGACTATTCCCACCTCGCGTAATGTTATAACCATAATGTTTATCAGCTGTTTTATAATGCCAAATGAAGTACACCTCCAGTGCATCTAACCACACACGAAAGTCAACTCTGTCTTTGGCACTGACAGTAGCTAAAACAACCCTACGCCACAACTTCGGAGAATATTTCTTACGAGCATTCTCTATAGACCTACCACCATACGGATGATTAACACGAAGAAAATCATTATCCCTACTATCAAGATTAACGGCCTGACCAATATACCCCTTACCACTTGGACTAATACGAAGGTAAATAAATCCTGTAACCATAACAAAAGGAAAATCCTCCAACAGGACCATGCTCTCTACTTCATGACCCCATTAAAGGACTCCAACTCAATAAATGTATAGCACAACGGTAGAGAGAAGCTATACAGCTTCACAAATATACAAAAGAAATATGAATAAACAAAAAAAAGTGGAGAACATAAACGCTCTCCACTAAAAAACGTCTCGCAACCAAACGCTACACGTAAGCCACGGTCAAGCGAGTTACGGCCTCAGGGAGCCGATATTTGTACGCCTCCATTGAAACCATCGACTGGCGAACAGTCACACCAAGGGCAACCTGATCCGTCGGAACAATGGGCAGGTAGATACCCATAACAAACGGAGCTGACCAAAATTCACTTCCCCGGAACGACATCATAGCAGCATCATCCTGACGCCAAGGATCATAAAAGACTACGAATCCGGCAAAAGTACCGATCTTCCGGGCGGTTGACCACTGAGCCTGATACTTCTCGGGCTGGAACCACGTGTTGGGCAGTGACTCGAAGAAAGCCTTCAGGTTCTTACCTACAACCAGACGGTTGCCCTCGCAGATACCCGTAGCCAACTCGATCTGCGTAGCATAACGCTTCAGCTGCTGAGCAACATTAGCTGCCTGTACGTCAAGTGAGATGGACGTCGACTGAGGAATGTTGATCGTTCCGGTAGCTCCGGTAGCGAACGTCCACATGGTGTCGAGAATGTAGCGAACCTGATACTGATACATGAGATTCAGTACGCGCTTCGTGTTCTCGGTGCGAATGTCAGTACCGAACTGTGACTTCTTGAGAGCCTCAGCAAAGATGGTCCACTCCATGCCGATAGCACGCGGAATGGCACGCATCTCGACCTTCTCGACCTGCTCCTTGACCTTCGGAATGTTCTCCTGAATGGCGTAGTCGAGATTCCAAACGTAGTTGGCGTTGATGCACGGAGCCGTCAGAGGAGCCTGAGCAGTAGCACCCACGTCTCCAGCGGCGATGAAGATACCACCCGAGCTAATCAGCATGTACGACGCCGGAGCCTGAGTGGGTGCCGAAGCCGGAACAAGGTTGATCTTGTCTCCGATAACACCTGCGGGAATCATCGAGGCCTTCAGAGTCTGACCATCATAGATGTCCAGCTTGAACTTGTCGATGTAGTCACCCGAAACGTTCAGAGCGAAGTAAGCCGTAACAGCCGTGATGTTGCTTGAAGTGTCAACCTCCAGCTGATCCGACGGAATAGTCTCACCCAGAATCTCACCAGTCGGATAGTAGCCATTAATCTGACGCATACCCGTAGCGGTCTCAACAGCCTGACCTACAATCGTAGGAGCCTTGTTCGTACCAGTAACGAGTTTCGAGAAGAACAAGAACGCGAGGTCCTGCGACATGTCCTGAACCGAAATCAGATCCTTCAGCGGGAAGTCAGGATACCAAGCAGCAACGATGGGGAATACCTCCGGAACGTAGGGACCGAAGTCACTCATCATGTTGACCTGCTGACCGCGAGTGGCGGGAGCGTCAATCGAGTCGCAAACCTTCTCACACTCACGCTTGAAGGTGTTAAGAATACCTGCCTGAATACCACGATCCTTAACCGAAAGGGTCATGCCATGCTTCTTGGCAAAGGCGTCATACCGATTCATGTACTCGGTAATACGCTTGCTCTTACGAGTGAGGGCGATACTGTCAGTAACGCGACTCATCTCCTGTGAAATAATATCAGCCATAAGATAAAAACTTAAAAAAAATGTTAATAACCAAAATCTAACGAACTCCAAGACTCCGACTAACACGGTCCTTCAACCGCTCCAAGTCCGAAATAGCCTTGCTAATGTCCGCCAATAAATGATCGGGATTATAAGCATCGTCTACAGAATCTCGTAACTGATACATCTGCACAGCTTCTCTGAACAGCGGGGACGCCATAAGAGAATCCGAAACTTTCTCCAACCGAATATCCTCGAAATTAGGTGACCGAACAAGATCCCATGTAATAACATAGTAGTTGTTCTCATCCAAGTACTCCGAAATGGAGTCCTCCAGATAATCACCCAAAGCACGAGTGCTGCAACCCGGACGGAAGCCTACGTCAACCAAAGCCTTAATAGCACAACCATCCTCGTTATTAAGCAACCCGCAGTCAATGTATGGATCATGTGAGGAATCATCAACCCATGCACGCAGCACAATGTGCGACGCCTTATTCAAAGGCGTGCGCATATACTCGGAATCATCAAGAGGATGCTCAATCATCCCAAGCATATCACGACCCTCAACACGCTGCTGAAGCTGAGAATCGTTGATAATCTTATCCCAAAAACCATTACGGTACCGATAACCCTTCTGGCTCCGAACATCGCTATGGGACGCCGCACCACGGATAATAGGAATCTTAACTCCGGTGGCAGGGTCCTCTTTCGAGTCGATAACTCGGAAAGAGCTCCGATACGTAGATAAAACTTTGTTAAGCATCTCTAAAAAAGTTTAAGGGATATATAATCGCTTAGAGTCTCCTAAGCATTCGTCGTCGAGGGAGCAACAGCCCACGGCAAGTAAACCACCTGATTCACACCCTCCGGAATAATAACACCCTCGATGGCGGTGTAACCATCAGCCTCGGCTTTGTACGACACCGACGTGCCTGATGCGAGAATGGCAACCGCGCGGTCCTCAACACTCGTGTAAGCAACATTCGAAATCGTAACCTTAAAGCCCGCAGGAATAGCACCCAGCGAACTCTGGAAAACAACAGCAGTCTGAGGTGCCTCGAAATCAACACCTGCAACATCCGCAAGAATCGAAATATTGTATGCTATCACATCAAGCATAGCAACAGGCGACGTGAAACGATCACGCTCCATACGCCGCAATTTTTTATCTGCCATAACAACTATAAAATTAAAAAATGAATAAACTAATTCTCACATAAAACTCCAAGCTACTCTTCATCAGAAGAAGTAGTAGCAGCAACCAAGGTAACGTCGATAGTTTGAGTCGAAGAAGCGGTCAGTGTATTTGACTGGGTAACATAGTCGGCTTTTGAAACCTCATAGGAAACCTCTGACCCTTTATCAACCTCAATAGAGCTCTGCTCCACGCCATTCAGTTTAACCGTAGCATCAGCAGGAGTGGGATTAATAGTAATTGTTACCTTCTCTACAGAAACCGCCTCCAATACCACATCAACCGTCTTCGTCGAATCGGCTACGATAGAACCAGTCTTCGTCGTGTAGCCAGTTTTCGAAACCTCATAGGAAACAGACGAACCCGAAGCTACCGAAACCGACGACTGAGCCACACCGTTTAATTTAACAGCCGCATCCGACGGAGTGGGATTAACAGTAATTGTGAACATCACAGGCTCCGGAGCAGGAGCGGCAACCTCAAACCGAGGAAGAAGAATATCGATATTAACAGCAGACGCTACAATAGAACCGGAAATATTCTCAAAACCTTCAGAACTGACGGTGTAAGAAACAGTAGAATCTCGAACAGCAAGAACCTCAGCGCGCCCATTTACAGAAACAAACTTGTCGGACCCAACAGTTACCGTATACTCATTTCCATCACCGAAAGCACGCTGGAAAATGATAATGGAAAACAAATCCGAGAAATCAACGTCAAGCTCACCAGCAAGAATCCTCGTATTATAAGCCACAACATCCAACATAGCCACCGGAGAGGTAAACTGCGACCGAATCATCGACTTTAACTGTGCCATAAAAAACAATTTTAATTTCACGGATATATAATTGCTTTACCTTCACAACAAAAAAAGACTTCTCTATAAAGAGAAGTCTCGAAAAATAAAAACACAACGAGATAGAAAACTACTTCCAGCGACCCAAAGCCATGTAGTAGTATACCTCACCACCATAACCTGACGACGACGCAGCCCATGAACAATTCTGCTTAAAGTAACTTGAATACAACCCCAAACACGTAGCAGCACGAACACTATTGCCCG
>ENA-USYP01001602-USYP01001602.1-human-gut-metagenome-genome-assembly--contig:-NODE-1602-length-16775-cov-10.324710_pt1 | contig 16775 bp, 14 predicted proteins | sample MGYA00250065_ERZ773512 | MGnify/ENA primary metagenome ERZ773512 (study PRJEB29103, sample SAMN06112003) | human gut metagenome | biome: human gut; feature: ankylosing spondylitis patient; material... | reverse complement strand
GCTGATCAAAGAAATTGACCTGTCAAAATTATCGGCATATGACGTATGGCTTTCCCAGATGGAAGACGTGCCGGATTATCCTTATCGTTTTACCATGTGGCAATATGCCAATGATGTCACCATCGACGGCATTGCAGGCTATGCCAATATGAATATCAGTTTTATTGATTATTCGGAGAAATAGGCTCATAATTCAGGATTCCCGGTGCAATGTCGAGCGTAGAATAGATCTCGGCATAACGGCGGGGAGTGATGGCTTCCACATAGTTGGGGGTAAAATTACTGGTGACTCCTTTGCTATGCAAAATATCGATGGCCTTGTTATAGGCAATGGCTGCTTCGATATCAGTAGCGTAGCGCCCCACAATATAATTACCACGGATATGAATGCGGACAGTATAAACGTACTGTCCGTTTTTTGCTGCCGTTTTCCGGACACCGTGATAGATGTTGTGGATCTGCAGATTTTCCCTGCGGAAGTCCGTAGGATCTCCGTTGACAAAACAATAATCCACGCCGGTAACTCCGTAGCTTTTGATGCCATAGCGTGAGGTCAGCGTCTGCTGCATTCCGTAGTCGGCCACAAAATAATGATTTCCCCGGCACATGATCTTATGGGAAGAATAATAGAACAGGTCTTCCATGTCGAATTTTAAGACATGGTGGGGGGACAAATAATAATAGAAGAGCTGCTGTCCCAGATAGATCGGATTGCCGATGTATAGTCCGTTGTCCCGCAGATTGATCAGACTGACCCATTTTTCGAAGGACAAAGGGGACACCTTCTCGTAGGACTGCAGTGTCAGGGAAGGATCGGACAGCAGGAGAAGCCCCTGTTCGTAGGCCCGATGGGCCTGTAAGGCATCGGGGAAACTGCCAAGACTGATATGCTTGCCGTTTTTGGTCAGAGAAGCACGGTAATAGACAGTTCCGTCTTTTTTTTCGGCCCGGAAGACTCCTTTATATAATTGTTCTTTTTCAATGTTTTGCTCACTCATATTTCTATAGTAACATTTTTCTCCGGAGAACAACAGATATATTTTTCGGACGAGCTGCATAAAATGAAGTTAGAGCCAAAATGAGAATTGGGGAAAGGAACAAAGCCTGTATGTATAAAAGAGCATTAAGCGGACTACTTGTAATAAATCTGATATTTCTGATCGGTGTTTTAAGTCTCTGCCGCATGGAAGAAATCTGTAGGAAATTGCAGCAGACGGTGTCGGAGGTACATATGGAAGAAAGCCTGCTGGCGGACAAGGAAAGCATCATGATGGGGATTGCTTCCCGGACTTCTTCCGGACAGAGAGTAGTGGATTGCAGTGAATTACAGCGGGAGAGTAAGTACCAGCTGGAACAGGCGGATCTGGAAGTGCTGCTTCGGATCGTGGAAGCGGAAGCCGGGTGCGAAGACGAGGATGGGAAGCTGTTGGTGGCCAATGTGATCCTGAACCGTCTGAATTCCGAAAAATTTCCGGACAGCATTACGGAGATCGTATTCCAGCGGGAAAACGGGGTGTCACAGTTTTCTCCCATTGCCGACGGCAGTTATTATAAAGTAAGTGTCAGTGAAGAGACGGTAGAAGCTGTCGGACGGGCTCTGGCGGGCGAGGACATTTCCAGGGGAGCATTGTATTTTGCCGCCAGAAAATATGCCGACAGTGAAAGTATGCGCTGGTTCGATGAAAAATTGACGCTATTATTCCGACATGGCGGACATGAATTTTTTTCGGATAAAAAAGCGCTTCAATGATTCACCTTGCAACAGTGTTTAAAGTATGCTATACTTTTCGAAAATATAGATGGAGATGCCAGGGAGATATTCCAGCATACATTCATACATAGACACGGAGGAGAGGAAATGGAAGTAATTTATCGCAGCACACGCAGCAACAGCGAACCGGTAACCGCATCCCAGGCAATTCTGAAGGGATTATCCGATGACGGAGGACTGTTTGTACCGGATCATATTCCTGCATTGGACAAGAGTCTTTCAGAACTGGCTGGAATGAGTTATCAGCAGGTAGCTTATGAAGTTATGAAATTATTCCTGACAGACTTTACCGAGGAAGAACTGAAAAATTGTATCAACAACGCTTATGATTCCAAGTTTGATACGGAGAAGATCGCTCCTCTGGTACAGGCGGATGATGCTTATTATCTGGAATTGTTCCATGGTTCCACCATTGCGTTCAAGGATATGGCACTTTCCATTTTACCTCACCTGATGACCACTTCCGCCCGTAAGAATAATATCAAGAATGAGATCGTGATCCTGACTGCTACTTCCGGTGATACCGGTAAGGCAGCTCTGGCAGGCTTTGCCGATGTCAAGGGTACCCGGATCATCGTATTTTACCCGAAGAACGGTGTCAGCCCGATTCAGGAGAAGCAGATGGTGACCCAGAAGGGTGCCAATACTTTTGTGGTAGGCATTCACGGTAATTTCGATGATGCCCAGACCGGTGTGAAGAAGATTTTCTCCGACAAGGAACTGGCAAAAGAAATGGATGAGAAGGGCTTCCAGTTTTCCTCTGCGAACTCCATTAACATCGGACGTCTGGTACCTCAGATTTGTTATTATGTTTATGCGTATGCACAATTATTAAAAGATGGTAAGATCACAGAGGGTGAGAAGATCAATGTTGTGGTTCCCACCGGCAACTTCGGTAATATTCTGGCTGCATTTTATGCGAAGAATATGGGACTGCCCATCGATAAGCTGATCTGTGCTTCCAATGACAATAAGGTATTGTATGATTTCTTCCGCACCGGCACCTATGACCGCAACAGAGAATTCGTACTGACCACTTCACCGTCCATGGATATTCTGATCTCCAGCAATCTGGAGCGTCTGATCTACCGTATTGCAGGCAATGATGCAGACAAGAACCGTGAGCTGATGAGCGCTCTGTCCGGCAACGGCAAATACGAGATCACCGAAGAGATGAAGGCACAGCTGGCTGATTTCTACGGCAACTTTGCAAGCGAAGCGGAGACCGCCGCAGAGATCCGCCGTCTGTATGAAAAATGCGGTTATGTCATCGATACCCATACCGCAGTAGCTTCCGCAGTGTACGGCAAGTATGTGGTTGAGACCGGAGATCACAAGACCACCGTGATCGCTTCCACCGCAAGCCCCTTCAAGTTCACCAGAAGCGTTATGGATGCCATTGACATCAAGTATGATGCCATGGGTGACTTTGAACTGGTGGATGAACTGTCTAAGATCGCCAAGGTGAAAGTACCCAATGCCATCGAAGAAATCCGTACCGCACCGGTGCTGCACGATACCCAGTGTGACGTGGACAAGATGAAAGACACGGTGAAGAGTTTTCTTGGAATGTAGTTAAGAATTAAAAATTAGTGAGATACCGCCCAAGTCACGTCAACGGCTTTCTGGGCGGTATTGTTTTTGTGTAAAAACTTTATCCTTTATCTTGCGGGGGTTCTTTGCTATAATAGGTAAGGTTAGCAGACTGTAACAATAATATGAAAATAGATACCGGAAGGAGAACAACATGACTGCAAAAGAAATGCTTGGAAAAGTGGATCATACCCAGTTAAAAGCCTTTGCTACCTGGGAGGACATCCAGAAATTATGCGATGAGGCGATTCAGTATCATACCGCCAGCGTATGTGTGCCCCCTTGCTATATCAAGAGAATCCATGACACTTACGGAGACAAAATCAATATCTGTACCGTAGTAGGATTCCCCTTAGGATACAGTGTGACGGAAGCCAAGGTGGCCGAGGTGCGCAAGGCACTGGAGGATGGTTGCAACGAGATCGATATGGTAGTGAATATCAGCGATGTGAAGAACGGGTTGCTTGACAAGGTGGAGGAAGAGATCCGTACACTGAAGAAAGAGTGCGGACATCATATCCTCAAGGTGATCATTGAGACCTGTTATCTGACCGAGGAAGAGAAGATCGCCATGTGTAAGGCAGTGACCAATGCCGGAGCGGACTTTATCAAGACTTCCACCGGCTTCGGAACCGGCGGCGCCACGAAGGAGGATGTGGAACTGTTCAAGAAATACATTGGCCCTAACGTAAAGATCAAAGCGGCAGGTGGCGTATCCAGCATGGAAGATCTGGAAATGTTCTTAGGACTTGGCTGTGAAAGAATCGGTACTTCCAGAGCTGTAGGACTCTGCAAGGGTGAACTTACGGAAGGGTATTGATTAACTGATATATAGAATGGAGATAACATGGAAAACAAAGTGATTCAGGACAGACTTGCACTTCTTCGGAAGAAGATGCAGGAAGAGGGCATTGATTTCTATATGATGCCCACAGCGGATTTTCATAATTCCGAATATGTAAACGATTATTTTAAGGTAAGAGAATATTTCTGCAATTTTACCGGTTCCAACGGCACACTGGTAGTCTGGAAAGACGGCGCGGGACTGTGGACTGACGGCAGATATTTCATCCAGGCAGAAGCAGAATTGGAAGGAACGACCGTAGAACTGTTCCGTATGTTACAGGAGGGAGTTCCCACCATCGAGGAATTCCTGGAGCAGAACATGCAGCAGGGACAGACTTTAGGATTTGATGGCAGAGTTATCGCTGCCATGGACGGCAAAAAATACGAAAAGGTACTGGAAAAGAAGCAGATCCGCATCGCTTATGAGAAGGATCTGGCAGAGAGCATCTGGACAGACAGACCGGATTTTCCTGCCGGAAAAGTAACCGCACTGGATGAGAAAATCGCCGGTAAGAGCGTAGAGGAAAAACTGACAGAGACCAGAGAAAAGATGGCGAAGGACGGTGCCAATGCACTGCTTCTGACCAAACTGGATGATCTGATGTGGCTCTTCAATATCCGCGGTTGTGATGTGGAATGCAATCCGGTAGCAATGTCCTATGCCTATATTACAGAAGAGTCCGCAACTCTGTTTATCCAGCAGAAAGCACTGGATGCACAGGTGACGGAATACCTGGCAGCTCATCGTATCGAGGTAAAGGAATACGACACCGTCGTAGATTTCCTGAAGGCACTCCCTGCGGGCAATGCGATCCTCGTGGACAACAGATATTGCAGCTATACTTTATACAAGACATTGCAGAAGAATCAGAAGTTAGTAGAGGGCAAGAACCCCACCGAACTGTTAAAGGCCATTAAGAATCCGGTAGAGCTTGCGAGAATGCAGGAGATCTTTTTAAAGGACAGCGTGGCCGTAACGAAATTTATCTACTGGCTGAAGACCCATGTGGGCAAAGAGAAGATCACTGAGGTGACCGCAGCGGACTATCTGGAACAGAAGAGAAGAGAGATCCCGGAATTCTTAGATCTGTCCTTCCCGACCATCGCAGGTTACAAGTCCAATGCAGCCATGATGCATTACGAAGCAACCCCGGACAACTGTGCGACTCTGGAGCCGGAAGGAATGCTTCTGGTAGATTCCGGCGGACAGTATCTGGGAGGTACCACCGATGTGACCAGAACCATCGTTTTAGGTCCCATTTCCGAAGAGATCAAAAAGCATTACACCATGGTAGTAGCGGCAGTGATGCAGCTGACCCATGCACACTGGCTCTACGGCTGTACCGGACGGAATCTGGACATTCTGGCAAGACAGCCTATCTGGGATATGGACATTGATTACCAGTGCGGTACCGGACACGGCGTAGGTTATATTCTGAATGTGCACGAAGGTCCCCAGAACATGCGCTGGAGATTCACCGGAGGTATGGTGGAGGCAGTGTTTGAGGATGGTATGGATATCACCAATGAGCCCGGCATCTATATTCAGGGCAGCCACGGTATCCGCATCGAGAATGTTATGGTGGCGAAAAATGATGTGAAGAACGAGTATGGTCAGTTCATGCATTTCGAGACCCTGACATGGGTACCCATCGACAGAGAAGCCATTGATGAAAAGTATCTGAACGATACCCAGAAAAAGTATCTGCACGAGTATCAGAAGACTGTATACGAGAAGATTTCTCCCTATCTGAATGAGGAAGAAAAAGAGTGGCTGGCCAAGGAAACCAGGGTAAAGTAAAGAGAATATAAAATCAGTATAAAATTTTTAGCGGTTTCTTGACTTTTTTACTGGGGTTTGAGATAATACAGACAATGTGGCAGAAGATAAAGACACACATAAATTTAAAGGAAAGAGGTTAATGTAAGATGGCAGAGATCAATTTAAGCAAGTACGGCATCACCGGAACCACAGAAATCGTTCACAATCCTTCTTATGAAGAATTATTCAAAGAAGAGATGAAGCCTGAACTGAAAGGCTACGAGAAAGGTCAGGAGACCGAACTCGGTGCGGTAAATGTTATGACCGGTATATATACAGGACGTTCTCCCAAAGATAAGTTCATCGTTGAAGATGAAAACTCCAAGAACACTGTATGGTGGACTTCCGATGAGTACAAGAACGACAACCATCGTATGTCTCAGGAAACATGGGCTGCTGTAAAGGATATCGCTAAGAAGGAACTGTCCAACAAGAGACTGTTCGTTGTAGATGCATTCTGCGGTGCTAATAAGGACACCCGCATGGCTATCCGTTTCATCGTTGAGGTAGCTTGGCAGGCTCATTTCGTAACCAACATGTTCATCAAACCCACCGAGGAAGAGCTGAAGAACTTCGAGCCCGATTTCGTAGTTTACAACGCATCCAAGGCTAAGGTTGAGAATTACAAGGAGCTGGGTCTGAACTCCGAGACTTGTGTAGCATTTAATATCACCAGCCGCGAGCAGGTTATTGTTAACACATGGTACGGCGGAGAGATGAAGAAGGGTATGTTCTCTATGATGAACTACTACCTGCCTCTGAAGGGCATTGCTTCCATGCACTGCTCCGCAAACACCGATATGAACGGTGAGAACACCGCAATCTTCTTCGGTCTGTCCGGAACCGGTAAGACAACCCTGTCTACCGATCCTAAGCGTCTGCTGATCGGTGATGACGAGCACGGCTGGGATGACAACGGCGTATTCAACTTCGAAGGTGGATGCTACGCTAAGGTTATCAACCTGGACAAGGATTCCGAGCCCGACATCTACAACGCAATCAAGAGAGATGCTCTGCTTGAGAACGTAACCGTTGATGCTGACGGCAAGATTGATTTCAACGATAAGAGCGTTACCGAGAATACTCGTGTATCTTATCCTATCAACCATATTAAGAATATCGTACGTCCTATTTCTTCCGCACCTGCAGCTAAGAACGTAATCTTCCTGTCTGCTGATGCATTCGGCGTACTGCCTCCCGTATCTATTCTGACTCCCGAGCAGACTCAGTACTACTTCCTGTCCGGTTTTACAGCTAAGTTAGCTGGTACCGAGCGTGGTATTACCGAGCCTACCCCTACCTTCTCTGCTTGCTTCGGTCAGGCATTCCTGGAGCTGCATCCTACCAAGTATGCAGAAGAGCTGGTTAAGAAGATGGAGAAGAACGGTGCTAAGGCATACCTTGTAAATACCGGATGGAACGGAACCGGCAAGCGTATCTCCATTAAGGATACCCGTGGTATCATCGATGCTATTCTGGATGGCGCTATCAAGACCGCTCCTACCAAGAAGATCCCTTACTTCGATTTCGAAGTTCCTACCGAGTTAACTGGTGTTGACACCGGTATTCTGGATCCCAGAGATACCTACGCTGATCCTTCCCAGTGGGAAGAGAAGGCAAAGGATCTGGCTCAGAGATTCATCAAGAACTTCGCTAAATACGAAGGAAATGATGCAGGTAAGGCTCTTGTTGCTGCTGGTCCTCAGCTGTAATCTTACTTTACAGACAAATGCAAATATGGAAGGCTGTCTCTTCGGAGACAGCCTTTTTTGCAGATAATAATATTGGTAAAAATTTCAGTTGTAAAATGGATCTCAACCCGCTATAATATACTTAACCTGAGATGTACGATAACTCTTACCAGTTTTGAACCTACATTTACTTTAAACGGGATTCCTATATTGCCAAGTGGCTGTCAAGCCCTCACTCCGCAAGGAGGATTGGAAGGGAAGGCAAAAGGTTGGTTGCGGTTACCCACCTAGCATTGCTAGGAGTCAAAAGGTAAGAGGCGGCATTTTGGGGATAACAATACAAAAGAGAGAGCAGTCCTTTGGGACTGCTCTTTTAAAGTCATAAAACAGATTCTGAATAGGCGGGAAATGATTTGAAGAAAAACAGACTGCTTGAGAATTATTATAAACTTTCCAGAGAACAGAGAATACAGTGGAAGAAATACCTGTGTGTGTTAGGTACGGCATTTCTTCTTTTTTTACTTCTGATAAATTTGTTACATAGCTGCGGTCGGGAGGAGCCGGGGGCACCGGAGACAGAAGAGGCCCTGCCTCAGCATATTCCAGTAGTACGGGAATTGAAAAACGTCTGGATCATGGAGGCGGAAGCTGGGCAGATCACTTTATTCTGTGACGGAGTAAGAGAGACCTATGATCTGGATACAGAGGCGAATGAGGCAGGCAGGCTGCCGACAGCGGACCAGATGCGGGAACAGCTGGCAGATGTGGAACTTACGGATGACCTCGTGAGTGCCGTTATCCTGAAAACAGAGAAGTTCACAGGCCGGGTGCTGTCGGCAGATGAAAGCGGTATCGAGATCGAGGGCAGGGGCCGGATCCCGTTGGCTGAGGATTACAAAGGGTATCGCCTGTACCGGGAGCTTACCATGTGTACCACTGAAGATCTGCGATTCGGCTATATGGATGCGGACTTTATTCGTGAAAATGACGAGATCTGCGGTATCCTGCTGGCCAGAGAAGATAACATGGACAAAATCCGGGTATTGATCAAAACTTCGGATTTTTCGGATGTTTTGCACCAGACGGTGACACTGACGGCGGAAAGTGATTTTCTACTACAGTACGGAACCGGTGAGGAAATGCAGGAAGAATTGTTTTCCAGGGGAGACGAGGTGACCATTGACACGGACAGCGATTATTTCGTGGGAGAACGGATCCGTATAGTACCGACAGTGCTGACCGGCCGGGTACGGCTGATCAATGTGAATCGAAGTCAGGGAACACCTTCTTACAGAGGGCATATAGAGCTGCTGCGGACCGCAGACGGAATTGCAGTGGTAAATGAGCTTCCGCTGGAAGAATATCTCTACAGTGTAGTGCCAAGTGAAATGCCGGCATCCTACCCGCTGGAAGCCCTGAAAGCACAGGCTATCTGTGCCAGAACCTATGCCTACGGACATATGCTGCGGGCGGGCTATCCCCGGTACGGCGCCCATGTGGACGACAGCACTTCCTATCAGGTCTACAATAATATCACAGAAGCTGACAGTGCTACCACGGCGGTGAAGGAGACCTACGGACAGATGATCCTGACAGATGAAGGAACGGTGGCGAACACTTATTATTACTCTACCTCCTGTGGCGTGGGAACTACGGCAAATGTATGGAAGACAGCGGAGGCGGAGGCACTTGATTATCTGAAGAGCAGCCGGCTGAATCCGGAGAGCCTGATGCAGACGGACGGTGGGGCAATCGCGGCAGACACCAATGAGGTAAACGGAGATGCAGGTCCAGAGGATCTGAGGGAAGAAGAGGCTTTCCGGGATTTTATCACGGAGACACATGAGGAAGATTATGAAGCGCAGGAAGGCTGGTACCGCTGGACATATACGGTAAAAGAGATTGATGTGGATCGGATAGTGGAGACGCTGAAGAAACGTTATGAAGCCAACGGAAAGTTAATATTGACTCTGAAGGACGATGACTATGTCAGTCAAAATATAAAAGCTTTTTCAAAAGTAAACGATATCTCCGTTGTAAAACGTGGCCCCGGTGGTGTGGCAGACGAAATGGTCATTGTCACGGACAAAGGAACCTTTAAGGTGATCTCGGAATATAATATCAGAGCAGTACTTTGTGACGGGGTTACGAAGGTGGTAAGGCAGGATGGTAGTGAGGTGGCCATGCCGAATCTCCTTCCCAGTGCATTTTTTGTGATTGAACCTAGCCATGATAAGAAAAATGTGGTAGGATATAACATTATCGGCGGTGGATTCGGCCATGGCGTGGGAATGAGCCAGAACGGTGCCAAAAATATGGCACTACAGGGGCTTGGCGCGGAACAGATCCTTAACTTTTTCTATGAAGGATGCGAGATATGCTCAGGACAATAATCAGCATCTGGCGTGATTTTTCCAGCCAGATGAAAAAACAGAATATCAGCGCTTATGCATCGAGTACAGCCTTTTTCCTGTTTTTGTCGGTGATTCCGATGCTGATGGTAGTCTGTGCGGTGATTCCTTATACCCCGGTGACGGAGCAGAATCTGGTCACGGCGCTGACGGATGTGACGCCGGATATTGCAGATGCCATGGTGGAGAGTCTGGTCGTTGATGTGTATGAGAGTTCTGTGGGAATTCTGCCGGTGGCTCTGATCGCTATGGTCTGGTCGGCGGCGAAGGGTGTCATGGCACTGATGCGGGGATTAAATGCGGTCAATGGTGTGGACGAGAAGCGTAATTACTTCGTGATCCGTTTTATTGCAAGCTTTTATACGTTGATCATGCTTGTAGTGTTGATTTTGTCACTGTTTTTCATGGTATTTGGTAATCAGCTGGTGGATATTGCATTACATAGGATTCCGCAGCTGCAGATGTTTGTGAGTCTCCTGATGAATTTCCGCTTTCTGTTCGTATGGGCGGTGCTGATTCTTTTGTTTGGCCTGATTTATACATATATCCCGGACACAAAGCTGAAATTCACGGAACAGGTTCCGGGAGCCTGCTTTGCTGCGGTAGTATGGAGTATATTTTCCTGGGGATTTTCCATGTATGTGTCCTATGGAAATGGGTATAGTATTTACGGAAGTCTGACCATTATTGTGATCATTATGTTGTGGATGTATTTCTGCATGTATATCATTCTGATCGGTGCTTATCTGAACCGTTATTTCCGTCCGGTGAACCGGGTACTGGTGAATCGTGCCAGCAGTAAGAGCGAACTGGCAAGAGAGAACCGTAGACGCATCCGGGAGATCAAGAAGATCCAGCGCAGAAAAAAACATTATACGGAGATCGACAGGGATCCTAAGGGGCAGGATGAAAATCTGACAGACAGGAATTGAACTGCGGACATAAATGTAGTACACTGATACGGAGAGGGCGAGGAACCTCTCCTGTTATGATTATAGTAAAAGAGTATCCGGAAGACGGATGCGGAAATGAGGATAAATATGGAAAAGAAAAACACCTGGGAGACCTATTCTTCCAAACAGTTAAAAGAGCTGGAGAAAATAAACGCACAGTATCGTGATTTCTTAGACAACGGTAAGACCGAGAGAGAGTGCATTGACACCATTGTCAATACTATTGAGAAGTCCGGTTACCGTGAACTGGAGAGTCTGATCAAAGAGGGCGCTGCTCTTAAAACCGGAGATAAGGTATACAGCGTATGGATGAACAAATCCATCGCCATGTTCCAGATCGGACGTAAGCCCATGACAGATGGCATGAACATCCTCGGAGCCCATATCGACAGCCCCAGACTGGATGTAAAGCAGAATCCCCTGTATGAGGATGGTGGATTCGCTTATCTGGACACCCATTATTACGGTGGCGTGAAGAAGTACCAGTGGGTGACCATTCCACTGGCAATCCACGGAGTCATCGTGAAAAAGGACGGCACCTGTGTAGAAATCAATATCGGTGAGAACGAGGATGATCCTGTATTCTTCGTATCCGATCTGTTGATCCATCTGGCACAGGAGCAACTGGAGAAAAAGGCAGCAAAGGTTATCGAGGGTGAAGCTCTGGATATCATCGTAGGCAACAAGCCTCTGCTGATCGATAAGAAAGATAAGAAGAAGGACGAGAAAGAAGCCGGAAAAGAAGCAGTAAAGGCAGGTGTTCTGGATATTCTGAAAGAGACCTACGATATTCATGAAGAGGATTTCGTTTCCGCAGAGCTGGAGATCGTTCCTGCAGGAAAAGCAAGAGAAGCAGGCTTTGACCGCAGCATGACACTGGCTTACGGTCAGGATGACAGGGTCTGTGCTTACACTTCCATGCAGGCAATGCTGGACAGCGATGTGACCGACCGTACCATGTGCTGTATCCTGGTGGATAAGGAAGAAATCGGCTCCGTAGGTGCTACCGGCATGCAGTCTCATTTCTTTGAAAATGCCGTGGCAGAGGTGATGAATCTGGCAGGCGAATACAGCGAACTGAACGTGAGAAGATGCCTGGCACATAGCTGTATGCTGTCTTCCGATGTCAGCAGTGCTTTTGATCCTACCTATGCGTCCAGCTTCGATAAAAAGAACGTGGCATACTTAGGCGGCGGTATGGTCATCAACAAATTCACCGGAGCCAGAGGCAAGTCCGGTTCTAACGATGCCAATGCGGAGTATCTGGCACATTTGCGCCATATCTTCGACAAAGCAGAGGTGAACTTCCAGACTGCAGAGCTTGGTAAGGTCGATTTGGGCGGCGGTGGAACCATCGCATATATTCTGGCACTGTATGGCATGAATGTCATCGACAGTGGTGTGGCAGTGCTGAACATGCATGCACCCTGGGAAGCTACCAGCAAGGCCGATGTATATGAGGCATATCGCGGATATAAAGCATTTGTGGAAGGAGCGAGCCTGTAATGGCAGAGACGACCGAACTGAAAAAATCCGATTTTTACTTTGATCTTCCCCAGGAGCTGATCGCACAGGACCCGCTTGAGGATCGTTCTTCCTCCAGACTGCTGGTACTGGATAAAAATACGGGAGAGATATCCCATCACATTTTCCGGGAGATCATCGACTACCTGCATCCCGGAGACTGTCTGGTGTTAAACAACACCAAGGTGATTCCAGCGAGACTTTTGGGAGAACGGGAAGGTACCGGCGGACATGTGGAAGTCCTTCTATTAAAACGAAAAGAAGCGGATGTCTGGGAGACTCTGGTAAAGCCCGGCAAGAAATGCAAGCCCGGTCAGCGCCTGACCTTCGGGGATGGACTATTAAAGGCAGAAGTCCTGGAGACTGTGGAAGAAGGTAATCGTCTGATACGTTTTGAATATGAGGGTATTTTTGAAGAAGTGCTGGACAAGCTGGGAGAGATGCCCCTGCCTCCTTACATAACCCATAAGCTGAAGGATAAGAATCGTTATCAGACCGTTTATGCCAAATATGAAGGCTCCGCAGCAGCACCTACGGCGGGATTGCATTTTACGCAGGAATTGTTGCAGCAGATTGCGGACAAAGGCATTAAGATCGCTTATGTGACATTGCATGTGGGACTGGGAACTTTCCGGCCGGTAAAGGAAGAGAACGTACTGGAGCATCATATGCATTCTGAGTACTATCAGGTGACAGAGGAAGCTGCGAACACCATCAATGAGACGAAGAAAAATGGGGGGCGTGTGATCTGCGTGGGTACCACCAGTTGCCGTACCGTGGAGAGCGCAGCGGACGAGCAGGGCATGGTACAGCCCGGCTGTGACAATACCGAGATATTCATTTATCCCGGATATCGTTTCAAGGTGCTGGATGCACTGATCACGAATTTCCATCTGCCGGAGTCCACACTGGTAATGTTGGTATCGGCACTTGCGGGAAGAGAACATATCCTGCACGCCTACGAAGAAGCAATCCGTGAAAGATACAGATTTTTCAGCTTTGGAGACGCCATGTTCATCGCCGACTTAAAAGGAGGAAAATAATGGAAGAAAGAAGACGAAGCAAGCGTACAGAAATGAGTTCCACCCTGATGGTAAAGCGCCTGGACCAGGGAGACATGCAGGAAGTCAGCATAGACATCGTAGATGTATCTCCCAACGGAGTGGGCTTTTTGTGCAAGGAAGTGTTAAGTATCGGTGCGGTGTATGAATCGAAACTGAGGATTTGGACGCATGAAGTGCTGCATGCGTTCTTACAGATCGTCAGGATCGAAATGAAGGGAGATTCTTATACGTACGGGGCTGTCTTCATCGGAATGTCGGAGAGTGATGCGGCAAGAATCCGCGTATACCAGACGATTAATGACGATGAAAAACAATAAGAAAAAAATAGCAGTCAGTGTTGTGGCTGCTATTTTACTTGTACTGTTATATCTGTTGATTTTCGCTTTTTCTGGTCAGGACGGTGAAAAATCCGGCTCACTGAGTTCTATGATCTCGGAAAAATGTGCGGAGCTTCTGAATGCTATTTCCGGGAAACACTGGACACAGAATGTGATCGACAGTATGGCAGCTTATTTTGAACATCCAATCCGTAAACTGGCTCATTTTTCTGAGTATGCCTGCATGGGAGTGCTGCTGTACGGTGTGTGGAGACCCTGGAAGGAGAGGACCCGGAAGCTGTATCTGCTGATCGTACTCTGGGTGTTTGTCTCCGCCGGAGCGGACGAGTTCCATCAGTTATTTGTCCCAGGACGCTATGGGTGTTTTGCGGATGTGGTGCTGGATACCTGTGGCGGTGCGTTTGGACTGCTCGTATGTGTCTGTGTGGAGAAAATAGTGCGGCGAAGGAAACAGAAGCGGAAAGATAAGGAAAAAGAGATCACTTTGTAGGCGATCTCTTTTTGTGTAGTGCGATGAGCCAGGTACAGGGTTTCTACTTCCTGTTGTGCAGACTGTAGCCCTTTTCGCAAAGAATCTTTGTGGATCTCTCGATGGCTTCTTCCTGATAGAATTCAATGCGCAGAACGCCGCCTTCGTACTCTCGGTTATGGACGATGCCGATGTTTTTGATGCTGATATTTTTCAGGGCAAGAATCGTAGCCACGGCGGCAATCTCACCGGGTTCGTCGGCAATGTCAATGGTGATTGCATAAGAAGATTTTAACGGGCCGCTAGCAGTGTTGATGAAGGAATCCCGGTAGATTCTGGCACTGTCGAACAGTTCATACAGGTCATCACCGCTTTTGGCATTTAATTCCTGCTGGATCCCCTGCAGGGAAGCAATGTAGGAGGACAACAGTGTCGAGATATTTTCTGTATTGGTCAGGCAGATCTGCTGCCATACCGTAGCGGAAGAAGAGGCAATTCTGGTAATGTCCTTGAAACCTCCGGCAGCGATCATCTTCATCAGTCCGTCCGCAGAATCCTTGTCCCGCACCAGATTTACAAGAGATGCGGCAATGATATGGGGGAGATGACTGACAGCTGCAGTAACGTAATCATGCTGTGCCGGCTCCAGAATCAGAGGGATGGCACCCAGCTGCTGTACAAGATTTTTATAATCCGTGACTTTGTTTTCCGGAACGGAATCCGTGGGCGTGAGAATGTAATAGGCATTCTCCAAAAGAACGGCCTTGGAATTGATAAAGCCTATACGGTCACTTCCGGCCATGGGATGACCGCCGATAAACTGTCCTTCCAGACCGGCTTTTTTGATCTCTGTATGAATCTCACTCTTGACACTTCCAACATCAGTGAGCAGGGTCTTTGGTGAGAGAATTTCTTTTACAGCTGAGAGGTTCTCGTCATTTTTCTGTACCGGAGCACAGAGGAAAAGATAATCGCAGTCGGAGAAGGAAGCATCGATCCTTGTGGTGATCACGTTGGCAACACCACACTGGGCAGCCTCCCGCAGGGTATCTGCATTGATATCGTATGCAATGATCTGAGACTGTGGGAGATTCTGACGGATCGCCCGGGCGATGGAACCGCCGATCAGACCCAGACCGATAAAACCAAATGTAAGAGTACTCATGTAGATTTCCTCGATTCTGTTATTTGCTGCAAATAAATAGTATGACAAAGTCGGAAGATGTCCGTTTGTCTTTTAAACACTATAGCAAATTAACGTGCGAAAATCAAGAGAAGGAAATATTCTTTTCGGATTTGCTTGCAAGAGTTTTAGAAATATGGCAAGATGGAACTGTTCAAAAAGGATAAGGAGGAATTTGGTTATGCATTCACCTTTGGAAATTGCAAGAAATTATATAGAAGTCGGGATCCATAAGGTAAATCTGTCGATCTTTAAGACGATTCTGTTGGGATTTTTTGCCGGTATGTTCATCGGTTTTGCAGGAATTGCTTCGACTACGGCATCCAGCACCATCGGCATCGCATCGGTGGCGAAGCTGGTAGGCGCTGCGGTATTCCCAGCGGGTATGGCTATGGTACTGGTAGCGGGCAGCGAGCTATTCACCGGCAACAATCTGATCATACTGGCAGTTCTGGAGAAGAAAGTCACGGTATGGAAGATGCTGAAAAACTGGCTGTTTGTTTACATCGGCAACTTCCTAGGTGCGGCTTTTGTGGCAGTATTGGTAGTGGTGGGACGGACACCGGATCTTTTCGGAGAGCAGCTGGCACAGGCCATTGTTAATGCCGCGGCATCCCGGACGAATTTAAGTGTGGGTGAGGCTTTCGTAAGAGGTATCCTGTGTAATATTCTGGTGTGCATCGCGGTATGGATGTCCTTTGCTGCGAAGCGGGTCTCCGGCAAGCTTCTGACCAGTTACTGGCCCGTGATGCTATTTGTATTATGCGGCTTCGAGCACAGTATCGCAGATATGTATTTCGGTGTATGCGGTCTTCTGACAGCGCAGGTCTACGGCATTGCAGCAGAGAGCCTGACCTGGTTCAATTTCCTCGTAAAAGCCCTGCTGCCTATTACCCTTGGCAACATCGTTGGTGGTGCTGGGATCGTAGGATGCGGCTACTGGCTGGCATACCTCCACAGAACCCCGTACTCTGCAGATACTACAGTTGCCGAGCAGGAAGAGATTGATATTGCGGAAGAGTACTAAATTGAGAGTTAGCGAAATATCCCCGTAGCCCTTGGCAGGGTATAAGAAACGCGGCACGCTCGCGCTCTGTCGCAGAGCGTAGC